>Ga0209417_1000092_pt1 | contig 243574 bp, 206 predicted proteins | sample RifGroF2_FD_184002 | JGI IMG/M metagenome (GOLD analysis project Ga0209417, IMG submission 184002) | Groundwater microbial communities from Rifle, Colorado, USA - Groundwater F2 (SPAdes) (version 2) | ecosystem: Environmental > Aquatic > Deep subsurface > Groundwater | place: Rifle, Colorado... | reverse complement strand
AAAATATCTCTGTAAGCATGGCGACTCCTTTTTCGCTAACTTTTTTGATTTTGTTTTTTTTAAAAGTAGCGAAATGTGGTCGCCTGTCTACATTTTTATATAAATTTTAATTATCGAGTTCGCGTTATATTAATAAAAAAAAGGGCAGAGAAAAATCTCTGCCCTTTTTTTTAGTTTGTTTATTTACTTTTTGATTTCTAAAAGCGCTTCTTTGAAGTTATCGATTGAAAGTTTTGAATTGCCTTTAAATAATGTTTTTGATTGTACTTTGTTTATCAAATTGGTTAATTCGGCAAAGCTACAACCTTCTGTGATCGCTACAAGTTCATCGAAATTCAACTGAGAAGCATCAAATGATTTTTGTACTTTTTCTAATTGCTTTTGAAAGAACATTTTTCTTATTTCTGTATTTGGAAGTTGCATTTTTAGACGAATATCAAATCTTCCGGATCTGACTAATGCTTCATCCAAGTCTTCTTCTGTGCTTGTTGCTGCTATGATTAAAACTGGTTTGTAAGGATTGCGTGGTTTAAACCCATTTAATTTGGTAAGTAGTGTTGCAAGTGCTTGAGCGCGATAAGGATCGCCATCTTTGTTGTTTCGTTTGCTTCCTATGAAGTCGAGTTCGTCTATAAACAAAATCGATGGAGCAGATGCTTCTGCTAAAGCAAAAATTTTATCGATTTTAGTTATTCTTGATGCAAAAAACATACCGTCGTTTTCTTCGTATCCAATTAATTCAGATGTGCAAACCGCCCAGCAAGGACATCCAATTTCGCCCGCTATTGCTTTTGCAAACATAGTTTTACCTGCTCCTGGGTTACCAACCAAAAGAATTCCGGTTGGAGCTGTTGTTTTGAAGCGTTTGAATTTTAATGGATTTTTCATAGAATCGATAACGTAATTCAGCGATTCTTTTTCTTTTTCAGATCCGATTATATCTTTGAATGTTAGATTTTTTTCTAAAGATTTGAAAAAAACAGATTTTTCGCTTTTAATTTTTTCTTTATTTTTTTGTTTGTTTATTTCGTAAGATTCTGTTTGAAGTGCCTGGTATATAGAAGTTACAAATATTCCAGCAATTTTTTCAAAGAAGGCATTATTACCTACGCTATTTTGAAAATTAACAAAGCCTTTAACTTGTTCACGAAACGTTTTCATTAAAGTTTCATCGTCGATTTTGTCCATTCCTTGAAGCATTTTGGCACCTTTTCTGGAGCTTAAATAATGCATAATGGCGGGAAGGATTGCAAAACAAAATGCAGGAATAACATAATATGAAAAAGTTGATCCCCATACCCAACTTGTTAAATATTCAGGCATTGTTTGTGTTGATTGTTGTTTTACCATTATGCCTACTAGTTGTTTTATCTCATTTATTAATTCTGTAGAATTGCTGCAAACGTTATTGGAGTAACTTATTGATGCTGCTTTATAAAATTGTTTTATATCGTTTAAAACAAATTTAAGTTCATTTTCAAATTGTTCTTCACTTATATTTTCTTGGATTATGAAGTTACATTTTTGAAGTAAATCTGTGAATTGTTCATCAAACTGTTTTTCGAGTTCTTTACTTTTTAAGACTTTATTCCAAGCTGCTATCGTAAGTAATTTATTAGGATTTAAGTTACTTGTGTTTGAAATTTGTTGATTATGTAATGGTGCAATTATATCTTCAACTATTTTATTTGCATTAAACAAGTCGTTGCAGCCTTGTGCATATTTTAAAAGTTGTACTCTTGCAGTTTCTATTTGCTCTTGTGGTGCGTTTTCTGTTTTTATTGTTTGAGTAAAGGCTATTGCGCAGGCAAGTAGCATTACCGTTTTAAATGATTTTAAATTAAACATAAACTTTAGCTTCCTTTTAATTATCAAAATTATTATTAAAAATTGAATTTGTCCCTAAAATACCCTGTTTTCACTATACCGATGGCATTCTTTTGGTCAAATTTAATTTCCTTTTTAAAAAAAACGTCATTTTATGTTAATATTCCCTATGTTTAGTCTTCTAAAGCGAGCGAAATTTTTAAGGACTTTTATGAATTACGATTTCAAAGAAATTGAAGCAAAATGGCAAAAAAAATGGAGCAAAGATCCTTATTTTAAAACAAAATCGGATCGAAAAGGTAAAAAATTTTACTGTTTGGATATGTTTCCATATCCTTCCGGGTCTGGAATTCACATGGGGCACTGGAAAAATTATGTTCTCTCTGACATTTATGCCCGTATAAAATTCTTACAAGGTTACAATGTTCTTCATCCTATGGGATGGGATGCTTTTGGTCTACCTGCGGAAAATGCTGCAATCAAGCTTGGTTTGCATCCAAAAGAAAATACCGCAAATAATATTGCAAATTTCAAACGTCAGCTATCCCAAATCGGGGCAATGTACGATTGGGATAAAGAGGTAAATACCACAGATCCAAATTATTATAAATGGACGCAGTGGATATTTTTGCAAATGCACAAAGCTGGGCTTGCATATCAATCTGAAGCACCAATAAACTGGTGCCCAAGTTGTTTGACCGGTCTTGCAAATGAAGAGGTTGTCGGCGGCAAATGTGATCGTTGTGGTACAGAAGTTACTAAAAAGTTGATTCGTCAGTGGGTGCTAAAAATCACAGAATATGCAGAAAAGTTACTTGAAGGGCTTGATAAGCTAGAGTGGCCAGAAAAAGTAAAGTCGATGCAGCGAAACTGGATTGGCAAAAGTGTTGGTGCAACGGTTAACTTTAAAGTAGCCGGAGATGAAAGTTCAAATCTTGAAGTTTTTACAACTCGTCCCGACACCCTTTTCGGTGCAACATTCGTAGCATTGGCTTACGACCATCCGCTTGTATCAAAACTTACATCAAAAGAAAATCAAAAGTCGGTAGAAAATTTCATAAAAGAGATGCAAGAGCAATCTTCTGAAGATCGATTTGCAGAAAATCCAGAAAAAAAAGGTGTTTTCTTGGGAAGCTATGTGATCAATCCTGTTAATGACCAAAAGATACCAGTTTATCTAGCAAGTTACATTTTGAGCAATTATGGAACTGGTGCGATCATGGCTGTTCCTGCGCATGACGAACGCGATTTTGAGTTTGCAAAAAAATATAATTTACCAATCATTGAAGTTGTAAAATCGCAAGCAACTGATGAATCTATTTATGATGAAAATGGCAATTTAACTTGTGCGACAACCGGTGATGGTATTTTAATAAATTCTGCACAGTTCAATGGTTTAGATGCTAAAAGCGAAGGTTCTGCAAAAATTATCAAATTTTTGGAAGACAAAGGTGTTGGCAGTGCAAAAACTTGTTATAAGTTGCGCGATTGGATTTTCTCTCGTCAAAGATATTGGGGTGAACCAATTCCTATGGTCCATTGCTCCAAGTGTGGAACTGTACCAGTGGATGAAAAAGATTTGCCAGTTGTTTTGCCAGAGGTTGAAAATTATCAACCTACAGGAACTGGAGAGTCGCCACTTGCTGCAATTAGTGAATGGGTAAATACAAAATGTCCAAAGTGTGGTGATAGCGCAAAGCGAGAAACAAATACAATGCCACAGTGGGCAGGGTCTTGCTGGTATTTTTTACGGTATCCAAATACAGAATTAAATGACAAACCTTTTGATTCACAAGATATGAAATACTGGCTTCCCGTAGATCTTTATATTGGTGGAATAGAGCATGCTGTTTTACACCTTTTGTATGCGCGATTTTATATAAAAGTTTTACATGATTTAGGATATTTAGAATTTGATGAACCGTTTACACACCTTTTTAATCAAGGAATGATTTGTGCAAAATCAAATAGCGGTCGAATAGAAAAAATGTCCAAGTCCAAAGGTAACGCTGTAAATCCTGATGACATGGTAGGTGAGTTTGGAACCGACGCCCTTCGCCTTTACATGCTCTTTATGGGACCACCAGAAATGGATGTTGAATGGCAAGATAGCGGACTAAAAGGAACGAAAAACTTTTTGGGCAGACTTTGGAAATTACTCACAACAACAGAATTTGTAGAAACTGCAGATGAAAAAACTTTAAAACGTTTTCATTTGTTTTTGAAAGATTTTGCGGAGCGAATTGAAAGTTTCAAAGTAAATACAGCCGTTTCTGCGATGATGGAATTTTTGAATGATTTAAGTGAACAAAAGTTGAAGCTCGATCGCAAAACAACGCAGCAATTCTTAGCTGCAATCTCTGTTATGGTTCCGCATTTTTCAAGTGAACTTTTAGAAAAACTGCTTAACAAAAATTTAGCAGATTGTTCTTGGCCAACTTTTGATCCGAAACTTGCAGCTGTGAATGAGATAGAAATTGCGGTGCAAGTAAATGGAAAATTGCGTGCGAATGTAACTATTCAAAAAGGCGAATCGCAGCAAGATGTTCAGTCAAAAGCAGAAATTGCTATTGAAAAATGGTTAAAAGAAGGAACCGTTATCAAAGTTATATTCGTTGCAGATCGCCTTATAAATTTTGTAATTAAGTGAAAAGGATTTTTTAGATGAAACTTTTTTTAGACACAGCCGATAGGCAATTAATCAAAAAATGGGTAGCAACTGGTGTTGTGGATGGCGTAACAACCAACCCAACATTACTTTCCAAAGAAGGCAATGATTGCAAAAAAGTATTGCTCGATATTTGTTCGATGGTAAGCGGCGATGTTAGCATCGAAGTGGTAAAAAAAACACCACAAGATGTGTACAAACAAGCTCTTGAAATCTCAAAGCTTGCAGACAATGTTGTTGTCAAAATTCCATTTCACCAAGATTATTTGCCTGTGATTGCAAAATTGGTACAAGAAGGTGTTGAGATTAACGTAACTTTAATTTTCTCTCTTCTTCAATCACTTCTTGTTGCAAAGCTTGGTGTTAAATATATTTCACCTTTTGTTGGTCGCTGGGATGATATCGATATTAACGGAATTACATTGATCGGAGAAATGCGCGAAATGTTTGATAACTATGGATTTGATAGTTTGATACTTGCTGCATCGCTTAGACATTTGATGCACTGGCATGATGCAGCACTTGCAGGTGCCGATATCGCAACAATTCCGCCAAAGTTGCTTGAACAAGTTATGAATCATCCATTGACGGAAAAAGGTATTGCAATGTTCGACGCTGATTGGCAAAAGCTAAACAAAGCTGAATTGCTAGATTAAGGTAAAATAAACTGGAAAGTAGAATTTATGTTTAAATTTAAGTTAATTGTTTTTTCCATATTTTTGTTACTAACAAGATCAATTTGTTGTGAAGGAGATGTTATGATTATAGCCCATAGAGGAGCTTCTGGGTATATGCCTGAAAATACTGCTAGCTCTTTTAAAAAAGCAATTGAAATGAATGTTGAAGCTGTTGAATTTGATGTTTATAAATGTAAATCTGGCGACTTGGTTGTGATGCATGATGCTAATGTTGATAGGACTACTAATGGAAAAGGATTAGTAAAAGCTAAGACGCTAAAAGAACTTAAAGCTTTAGATGTTAATGGCGGAGGTAAGATTCCTACGTTTTCTGAAGTGCTAGATACACTTGATGCAAAAACAAAAATTGTAATTGATATAAAAGAAGAGGCCGTTGCTGCAGAATTGGCAAAGATTATAAATTCTTATGTAGAAAATAAAGGTTGGAAGCAAGAACAATTTTATGCGACTGGATTTCAGCATGAAGAGTTGAAGCGTTTGGCTACTCTCGTACCTTTTGTAAAATTAATTCCTTCAGTGATTTGTATACCATATAAAATGGCAAATTTTGCAGAAGAAATGGGAGCTTATGGTGTTTGTTTGGTGAACGTTGAAAATTGTTTTTCGGAATCCTTAGCAAAAGATGTAAAAGCTAGAGGTTTAAAACTTTGGGTATGGAGTCCAAGCGAAAACATTGAAACAGTAACAAAGTTATATCAATTGGGCGTTGATGCAATAATGGTAGATTATCCCGATGTTGTAAAAGAATTGTGGCTAGAAACTATGAAGCAAGATAAAATCAAACGCGAACAGTTTGCCTTACGCAATGCCAATCATAAGGGAATTAATGAAAATCGTTAATGAGAAAATTTCTATCACAGAACTTTCGGAAATGTCTAAAAGAATGTTTGGAAGGCTCGTGAAGGCTGTGGTTGATATTGAAAAAGGAATTATGGCTGTAGATTCTGAACTTCATGTGGACGAAGAACAACTTTTGCTAGAAAACGAATCTACTCAAGAAAATTTGTGGGGAATAAATTTGTACCCAGGTAGATATCCTAATGAAAATTGGATTGAATTTGATTCGATGATAAATTTGCGCCCGGTGCAAGGCAATGAGACTAGGGGAGTAGATGACTTGCACATCAGAGAAAAAATAATAAACATAGTTGCTAGATTGGTTTGTCAATGATAATTCATAAGGACCTAGCTGCTGGGCGCTGGTTTAATTTTTCTATAATTGAGCAACTAGCTAATGTAGGTAGCGACGTTGAGCGAACTATAAAATGGAAAAATGAAGGTGATATTGAGTGTAGTAAAGAAGCTTTTTGGCGAGTTTTGGAACTCTTAGACCTTACGATTAGAGATCCAAAAAATAAAAAACGCCTTAAGGAAATATTGAGGGTACGGTACTTGCTTGTGGATCATTTTATGTATGACGATGAACATAAAAGTACAGATGAATCTTGGCAAAAATATTTCTTACAATTTGCATATGCAGCAGCGATTAAACGAGGAAGATAAAAATAAAAAGGCCCGCAAATTTCGTGGGCCTTTTTTATTAAGTAATTCTAAAATTTAAGTCTAGTATTTAAATTTTTTTGAATAGTTTATCAATTAACTGCCAACTTACAAGAGAGACGTGTACTCTTCCTTGTTGTGATGAACCTGCAAAAATCACAAAACCAGGCACACTTTTTTTATGTTTTAAAGCCTCCCAATAATTGAGGCCGTCAAGAAAACGCTGATTAAAAGTTCTGCCCGATTTGATTTCGATTGGTATAAGTTTTTGCTTGTCCTCGATAATGCAATCGACTTCATGTTCTGTTTTATCACGCCAAAAGTATATACGTGGATCAGTGCCTTTGTTATGGTAGTGTTTAAGAATATCAGCAATAACAAACGACTCAAAAATATTGCCTCTGTTTGGGTGGTTTGCCAAATCTTCTTCTTTAATTTGAAGAAGCGAGCAAATAAGTCCGGGATCATAAAAATAAAGCTTAGCCGTTTTAACTAAGCGTTTGCCCAAATTTTCATGGTAAGGGTGCAAGAGAAAAACAATGTAACTCGATTCTAAAATGCTAAGCCAACGTCTGACTGTGACATCACTTACGTTGGCATCATTGCTGAGCGCTGTAAAGTTAACCAATTGGCCAACGCGTGCCGCGCACAATCTAATAAATGTTTGAAACGTTGCCAAATCACCAATGTTAGTAAGTTGGCGAACGTCTCGTTCAATGTACGTTTGTAGGTAGTTTTTATAGAGTTTTTCCGGCGGAATTTTTTCTGAATAAATCGCTGGGTAGCAGCCTTGGTAAAGCATAGGTTCGATTTCAGGTGGTAGCTGGCCACTTTCCCTGAGTTCTAAAATTGATAAAGGTAAAAGTGTGTGAAGTGAAATTCTTCCAGCCAGAGATTGAGTGATGGCCTTGTTCATCAAAAAATTTTGCGAGCCAGTTAAAATAAAGTACCCGCGTTTCTTGTCTTGATCAACGATAGTTTGAATATATGATAGAAGTTCAGGCACATATTGAAATTCATCGATAATAATTCCGTGGTCATTGCGGTTGGTCAGCAAAAAAGTTCGCGGGTCTCTTTTGGCCTCTTCCCGCAAGTCTAAGTCTTCAAGTGAAAGATAGTTATGTTTTTGGAATAAATCCTTTGCAAGCGTTGTTTTACCTGATTGTCGTGGACCCAAGATGCCAACAACAGGGAAATATCGTGCCCCATCGAGCACATCTTTAGCAATTTTGCGTTTTATCATATGAAATCTCCTTTTAGACCGATTTAAATCATCAATGGACAAATTCTACATTGAATATCGAATTTGTCCAAGATAATTAAAATAATTGGTAAAATTGCCTAAAATCAGCCGTTTTTTGGATGGGATTAGTCTAAGACGTTTTGAATATAGACTTTTTAGGAGTGAAATCTCGATATTTATCTACTAAAAAGTCGATTTTTACGACCTGCGAATTCGATATTATTTGGTGAATAAAAAGTTAAATTCTACAACTGCTCATTGTAAGATTAATAAGAAAGGCCCGCAAGGCAAGTGTACGGGCTTTTTTATTGAGTAACTTTGTTAATTTTAGTTTGATTAAAATTCAATAGTACTTCCGCTATGAAATGTTCCGCTGGCTGTTTTGGAAATTAATTCTGTTTGATTTGGCATCACATCGATAAGCTTTTTGATAGATCCAAAACCAGAGCAATGATTGGGTAATAAAAGTTTAATATTTTCTTGTTTTATCAAATCTATATTTTTATTAATTTCTAGCGCATTTGAACTTTTGAGATGTAGGCCACCAATCAGTGCGTAAACTGGTATTTCATTATTAAATGCTTTTTTCGCATCTTCTATAATTGCAGGTAAACCTTGATGCGCACAACCTACGATGATAACGAGACCTTTATCTTTAATCTTTGCAACGGCATTTATCTCATAAGTTTTTAGAGCTGTATTTATTGTAGGTCTTTCTTTTATTATCCAAAATCCAGGTGTTATTTCTATATTTTCTGTAACATGATGCACATTTGTATAAACCGATTTTAGCAAATCACTTTTTGGCATATGCTCGCCGAAAGCATCTGATGTGCAATACATAGGTTTGGTAGATATAAAATGACTCGCCTTTTCCATGCCTCCGCTGTGATCATCATGCGGATGGCTTAAAATGAAAGCGTCAATTTTATTGAGATCAATTTTTAGGATATTAGCATTATGAAGTAAAACATCTCCAGAGTATCCAGTATCAAAAAGAAATTTTTTGTTATCTGCTTCGATCAAAAGTGATAGACCATGCTCGCTCCAAAATGGTTCTCTAGGTGCCGTGTCTTCTAGGAGAACTGTAATTTTTAATGAGTTGAGAAAAGTCATAAAATTAATCTTTTGATAAATTATTAATATGCATCAGTTATTTTACCGGAATTTGCATAACTACCGGTTCATGGTGCATTAGTTGCATGCATGTTAAAAAATTTTGTAGCGAAGTAACAATAGTCATATCGTTTCTCATTGGGTGAAAACTTGTCCATTGATGATTTAAGGCATCTTTATCAAAAATGTATGTTACTTTATTTTGTTCATCGAATAGAAGTCCGTATGGCGTTACAGAACCTGGAGATACTTTTATATATTCAAGTAATTCATCTGTTTTTCCAAAAGTAAGTCGAGCACATTGCAATTGTTTGCCTAAAGTATTGAGATCAACATGTTTATCTTCTAAAACACTAACAAGAAAGAATTTACCTTTTTTGTCAGTCAAAAATAAAGTTTTAAAATATGGCTGGGGAATAACTTCAGATGATGTTGTAACTCCATCAATTGTCTTTATTGCAGGTTTATCGTCAACAGTAAAAACTGGCTGGTGCTCAAAAAGTTGGTATGCAATGTTATGTGTTTTTAAAAAGATAAATAACAGATTTTCTTTCATAAATTTTTAGTAACGGTTACATCTATTGTTTTATCAGAAGCAATGTTATTAAACGGCGGCGTTTGCTTATAGCTTGTTTCGCTTATATGTTTCAAAATGAATTCGGCTCTTTTTGCAGTGCTTTCTAGGGTGCTTAATTTTTTACCATTTTCATCACATTGGAATGCGGGTACAAAAATTGGTGAATAACCTAAATTTCTATAATGTTTAATAATTAATTCATGAATTATTAGCGCTTCTTTCAAATTTTCTATTCTTACAGAATCTGTTTGGTATGAATCTTCTACAAAATCTAAGACAAAGACAGCGGTATAGTTTGTGGATGAAGTTTTTTCTTGCAGGGTTGGTGGAAGAGATATTAATTGGTGATGGTCGCAGTAGGCTAGACCATCGATAATTCCTCTATCAAGGAAAACTAAGTCTTTTTTGTTAAGCATAGATTCCAGCTCGACTTGTTTTTTTGCAACAGCTTCTTGAAACCCGCAAATATCATTTCCATGTGTGGGGTTTGGCAAGCCTTGTTTTATGGCATCTTCGATTATAGTGGTAGCCACTTCTGGAAGAGTTTTGAAGCCGCGAGATTGTAATGTTTGGATGATTGTAGTTTTTCCGTTGCCAGGACCGCCGGTTAAAACATATTTTTTAGCGGCGCTAAATGAGTGACATAATGCAAGTGAAGAAATAATAACCATATTTTTGAATACCTTTGTTTTTTGTATCACTCTACTTCCTTTTCCTTTTTTTACTCTAGATTTTTAGCTTTCAAATTCGAGTAAAACTAACAGAATAAATATTAGGAGTCAAATTAAAAAATGGCTGATTAACAAGAAAAAAGGGAGCGAAAATTCGCTCCCTTTTTAAGTTTTGATTTTTTACTTGATTGGAACAGTGTAAGTAGATTTTTCTTTTTTACTTGGTTTTTCTTTTTTTACTTCAACTTTTAATATTCCGTCTTTGTATTCCGCTTTTGCAGTTTCAGGCTTTACTTTTGTGCTCAGTGTTCGAGAAATGCTGAAATCTTGAGTGCTGAATTCTTTTCTATAAAAGTTTTTGTCTTTTGTTTCCGATTCTTTTTTGTTTTTTACTTCCAAAGAAAATGATTTTTCTTGTATTTCAAATTTGATGTTGTCTTTATCAGTTCCCGGCATTGCGATTTCGATCAAAAGAGTTTCATCATTTTTGTCTGAAATATTAACTTTTGGAGAGTCAGCATTTATGTTCATTTCAAAAGTCCAATTTTCAGGTGAAAAAACTTCTTTTACCTCTTCTGTTACTTTTTCAATAACATCAGGTAAAGTTCTTTTTTTTGTTGTAGGTGTTTCTTCTCCGCCAGATGAAATGTTAAGAGGCAGTGCGGTTAAACTTAAAATCAAAATTAATAGCGCTTTTTTCATAAAAACCTCATTAATCATAAAAATATTATTTTAGTTTTGTTCTTTTTCTGACCCTGTTTCAGCTGCAAGATTAGCCGGTACTTTTACCGTGAGTATAAGAGTGTCATTCTCCAATCGTTCTAATTTGTAGTCATCCAAAATGCAATCGTTTGGTAATAAAACTTTATAATCTATAAATTCGATTCCCTTGTTTAGCAAATACTTTGATATGATATCGCTTGTTTTAATTACTTCTTTATTTTCAAAGTTTGTGGAGGCGGAAATAAGTAAATAATTGTAACCATCTTCAGAGTTGAAAATTTCTGATTGGAAACCTTTGCCAGTTAATTCTGGTGCATAAATTTCGAGTGTTAATTCTTTCAGGTCCGGTTTAGCTACTTCTTCTGTCTTGGCTGAATTGCAATCTTCCTGATTATCAACTATTGATGTTAATAAAATTATTGTTTTGACTACATCTTCTTTTGGTACGTCTGTTAATTCTAATGTTATTGTGCATCCTGCTAGCATTAGTGACGTTGCAAAAGTAGATGCTATTAATAAAAATAAAAATTTGGAAAATGATTTCATAAAATGGCCTCTTACTTTTTTATTGTACTACGGTTTCAATATATTTTTGCTCTGCTTCAAGTGTCTTTTCTTTAAAAAAGAAAGTATTACTTTTTTGATTTTTTTTCCAATCTTCTTTTACTGCTTTTTGTCCAGCTTCTCCGCCGTTTTTCCAAAGTTGCTTTAATTCTTCAACTTCTTGTTTGATAGCATAAGGCTTGTAATTTGCAATTTTTGTATTTGCTGCCAGTGAGTTTGCATTTATTTTGGCTTGAGTTAATGCAAGTTTGTCCAAATAGTGATAAATAGGATTTACCGGTTTATAAGCGATTGACTCTAATGCTTGGATTTGCATTCGGTACATTTCAACTGCTTTTTGTATAGATTTTTGTGTTATATATAATTTTGCAGCTTTGGCAAATTTTAAAGCTGCATCTTTGTATAGTTTGTTTGCAGCATCGCCTGTTTTGTTCCATCCAACGAAACCTTTTCCTTTGCTTTTTACCCATTGCATATGTTTGTTTGCTTCATCATTAGCTAAAGTAAGTAATCTGCGTGCTTCATTTTCTGTTATTTTTGTTTTATCAGTTGCTTGCAGCTTTTGAAGTGGGGCTTTGTTAATTCCCTTTTTTATAAAAAAATCATTAATTTGATTCATAACAGAATTTGCTATTTTTTGCATCTCTTGGGAGTTTTCACCGATTAAGCTCCAATTTATTTCGTGATTTTGCAGATGAAAATAAATTTTATAAAGTGATTCATAAACATCTTTGGTGCTAGGAAAAGCAATGAGTGCTTTTTTGATAAATAAAAGATCTGTTTTGGCTGCTTCTGTATAATCTTTTTCAAAGACGTCTGTTTTGGTTACAGGTTGAGGCGTACTGCTCTTTGCTTTAGCGGTTAATGTTACATTGTTTGTTACATTTAAAATTATAAGTAATGTGAATATCGATTTTATTTTCATAAACTATCTCCTTAATTCAACGTTTTCTACTTGATAAAAGCTGATTCTTTGCTCATTGTTGTTTTCATCTGTGAGTATTAAATCTCCATTTGTGGCAAAGTCTTTTGCGATTCCCTCGACAAAGGATCCATCATTTTGATGAACTTTGATTTTTTGGTTTAAATAAAGCTGTTTTGTTTTCCAGTTTTTATAAATCAAATCAAATTTTTTGTCTTTCCACGCGGAATATAATTTATCAATTTCGCATAGGCAGTTGTCAATAATTGTCTTTAGATCAAAAATTTTGTTTAGCAGATCTTTTAAACTTGTTGCGATTTTGTAAAGCTCGTCATTTGGTGGAAATGAATTATTTATGTTTAAAGCTATTCCGATGATTATCGCTTTTGGTAAATTTTTTTCCCAAACAATTTCGACCAGCATTCCGCCAAGTTTTTTATTATTGAGCATAAAATCATTTGGCCATTTAATTTTGATATTGTGCTCTTGCAACGCATTTACTACTCCAAGTGAAAATGCCATTGTTAAACTATTTATTTTATTTTCAAGATCAGATTCATCAATGTAGGTAATTTGTGGTTTTAGCAAAATTGTCAAAATTGCTTGACCTTCAAAACACTGCCAAACTCTATTTCCTCGTCCTTTTGCATTTTCTATGAAATCGGTCAAAAAGACTGTTCCATCACCAGCCGTTTCAATATTACTTTTGGCCCAGTCAAGTGAACTTTTGCAGCTTTTTTGATATAAGATTTTATTTCCGATTACCATTAAATCTCACTTTATTTTTAATTTGATTTCTCTTTGAGTTTCTCGCTTTATATCCCGTTCTTTTATCTCTTGTTTTTTGCTTATCGCATTTTTATGTTTTGCTACGCCGATTTCTATTTTCACGAGACCTTTTTCATTAAAATAAGCTTTGAGCGGAATGATCGTTAATCCTTTTTTAGAAGTTTCACCGATTAATTTCATTATCTCTTTTTTGTGTAAAAGCAATTTTCTAGTTTTTTTAGATGTATCTTGTTTTTGGTATGCGTGTGAATATGTGGAAATAGAACAGTTTATTAGATTAAGTTCACCTTCATGGATTGTTGCAAAAGCTTCGTTTAATGAAATATTTCCAGCGCGAATTGATTGTACTTCATCTCCGTTTAAAACTATGCCAGCTTCCATGGTGTATAAAATTTCATAGTTGTGAAATGCTTTTTTATTTATTGTAATGATTTTCATGCTATTCCTGCTTTAACTTTTAGTTTTTTTGTAATTTTTAAAGAAGTTTAAAATAAATGGATATGCGATAAAACTAGCTAGAATCGCCATTAAATTACCACCTACCAAAAATGATAATAAACAGATTTTCCCACAACCAAATAAATGGTGAAGAGGGATGACCCAAGACGAATCGATTTTGAAGATTGAATGAATGATGTAATATCCAACTCCATAATCGAGTGAATAAATTGGTATCATTGTCCATGGATTATTCACAATTGTTCCGAGTAAAATCATAGGCATATTTAATCCAAATAACCAAGGAAAAACAACCGCCATGATTGTGTGAAATCCAATAAAGGGTGAAAATGCGATAAAAAGTCCAAGGCAAAATGAAATAGCGAGGGTGCTTGGGGCAGTGGTAGTTATTTTTTGTTTTTCAATGATATCGATTATTTTTTTTTTAAATTTTTGAGTTAAATTCACAAATTTCCTTAACTTGTAAAAATTGTTCAACTATTTATTATTTTAGAATAACATTAGTCTTTGAAATCGATTTTTAATTAGGGCCACATTTGGAGAGTTTAACATGGAATTTTTTAAAAATAGAATTTTTGGATTTTTAACAGCTCTTTTGCTTTTTAGTTTTTCATTTTTAAATGGCAGGAAAGATTATTTTGAGGATTTGGTTCAGCTCAAAGGTTTTATAACCACTAACAAAGAAACAAAAAAAATGCCGCAATTTTCGGTTTACTATGCGGGCGTACAAACTGTTAGTGATGAGGCTGGAGTTTTCACACTTGTTGTCTCACGTTATCAGATTGCAAATTTAGCATTACTTGTATGCAAAGATTTTAAACCTCGATTTCAAAAAAGCGTTGTAAAAATTGAGTCCGATTGCAAATGTAAAAAAATTAAAAAAGATTCAAATACTGTTTTAGGCCAATTTATCGATCGTAAAAAGCCTTACGTTTATCTCGTTCAAACCGCAAATATGTGGGGACAACCTTGCTGGCAGTTTCAAAAATTGTTAACCGATAAAATTCCAGATAATTGTGTGATCATCCGTATGAATCCGAAAATTATAAGTAGTGTTGAAAATTGGCAGGGACCTTTTTCGAATAAGTTTCAACGTTTTGTGAAAATAACTTTGAAATCAACAGTTACTGACCAAAAGACAAGCAAATCTGAATATAAATCATTGCTTGGAACTGCAATCGATGTGAAGAAATTTTATGAACCGACTAAAAGGGTTGAACGAAAAGCTGTTGGGAAAAATTTAGTTAAGGTTTCACAAGTCGTTGCTTAAATGCCTATCAAATACATCGGTTGTTAAATCTGTAAATTGATTTTTAGATGCTTTGTAAGCTCCGACGAGAGCTACCATCGCCGCATTGTCACAGCAAAACTTGCAAGGTGGATTTACAAAATCTTTTTTATATCGGGTACAAAAAGTTTCTAATTTTTTTGCTAAATATTTATTGCAGGCAACTCCGCCGACAAATGATAAGCCGGTCGCCTCTGGATATTTATTGAAAGCAATTTTTACTGAATGTTCGAAAATGTCGCCGATGCAAACAAGCAATGAACTTGCGACTTTCGCTTGAATCTGTGGTGTTATATTTTCTTTTAAAATTCCACTTTTTAAATCAAAAATATTTTTTTTAACAAGATCGTACAAAACTGCTGTTTTTAGTCCTGAGAAACTAAAATTTAAATCTTTTTCTTCGCGCTTGCTTCTTGGATATTTATAAAAATCTTCAAAGTTAACTTCTTTTGCTAATTTTTCGATGATTGGTCCGCCTGGATAACCAAGTCCTAAAACATATCCTATTTTATCAAAAGCTTCCCCAGCGGCATCGTCCAAAGTTTGTCCGAGAAGTTCATACTCTCCAAAACCTTTTACCAAATAAAAGTTTGTATGCCCGCCAGAAACTGACAAATTTAAGTGTGGAAATTTTAATAAATTTTCGTCAAAAGTTAGATCGTTTTTTAAAAATGCAGAAAATATATGTGCTTCGAGATGATCAACAGCGATCAGTTTTTTTTGCTTTGCCCAGCAAATACCTTTTGCAAAACAAAGTCCAACCAAAAGTGAACCAATTAATCCAGGTTTATTAGTGACCGCAATATAGTCGATTTCATCGAGTGAGATATTTGCATCGATTAGCGATTGGTTTACAATGGGACCTATTTTTTCCAGGTGGGAGCGGGATGCGATTTCAGGAACAACGCCACCAAAAATTTCATGGAGCTTCGTTTGTGAAAAAACGCAGGAGGAAAGTATCTTCTTTGCAGAAGAGTCGTAAACCGATGCTGCTGTTTCATCGCAAGAACTTTCGATACCCAAAATTAATGCCATTGTAAAACCTAAATAAATTATTAAATGTTAAAAATGATACAAATAAAATATAGAAAAGGGTGGGCAAAATCAAATAAGGGAGTTTTAATTTTGTAGAATTTTATTCCATTTAGTGTTTTAAAATTTGATTAGTAGAGTTTGCTCCTTTATCAAATTTTTCTCGCAGTCTTAGAAAATTAAAAATAGATAAGTCATTATATTTGTAAAGATTATTGAGCTTTGTAATGGCATTAATATAGAATTGAAATTAATTTTTGTGTGAGAAGCAATTAATAAAAAAAAGGTATTTATGAATAAGATAATATTGTATAAAAACGTAAAAAAAATATTTTTAATAAGTTTGTCATTTATTTTTATCCGTTCTTTAAACCCAATAATTGAATCTATATCGTTATATCGACACCCTAGTAGTAAACAAATAATTTTAAATATTGGGGAGCGGCATGCTTCCGATGGAAGAATTACGCGTATTCCTGGATTAAAAAGAGATCTTGAGATTAGCGGGAAGCAAAAGTTTATTGAGTTGTTAAATCGTATTAAGCCATACTTAAGAACTGTTTTAAATTTCGAGGTGCAGGCAGATGCCTCGGGTAATATAGTTTTTGCATCAACAGCATATGCAACGCCCGCTGACAAAAGAGATTTGCCTTTAACTTTTTTTCATGCAGCAGATCAAAAAAAGACTGATTTGAAACTTACATATAATTTTGCGGATTGTACAAATGTTATCTTTGCGCAGTTTGCGTTTTATATGAATTATATTAATAGCATTTTGTATGATCTTGTAAGTGAAGCTTTACCGCTGTGGAGTCGCTCGTCTGAGGTAAACGGGGCCTTAATGCCACCGTTTACAAAGTTATTAATAGAGAATGGCTGCGTGGATGCTAAAAATCATCTTGATTTGTATAAAACTTTATCCATTTTAGTACGAATTTATCCAAGCAATCCTATTTCAAGGCAATTTTTTGATCAATTTGCAACCACTATAATATCATCTAATAGTTTTTCGCGATTTAATACAGAATTAGAACAAAGATTTGCAAGCAGAGATTTCAGAATAGAAAATGTTTCCTTGCAAAATTATTTGGGCGACTATAATCGAATTTTAACTAAGGTGGAAAATGATGTGATATTTAACGATATTAGATCGGTTACAGAAGTAAAAAATAAAGCTTTATCTATAAAAACTAGTTTAGAAGATGTCGGTAATAAATATCCTGCTTTAAAAAATGTTTTTTTAGAGGAATTAGTAAAGAAAGCTATAGAGGCTAAAGATTTTTCATCGGTAATCATATTATTAAATGGCAGTCCTGCTGTTTGTTCATGGTTGCAAGATCTTGGTTATATGTGGTCACTTTTTTCTTCTTTGCAAAATGCCGATATAGTAATAAATTTTTTGGGTAACGCTCATATTAATAATTTAAATCATTTGGCTTTAGATTTGGGGTTTGTTCAAGTAATTCAAGAAGGCGATCCTTTGGCGTTGATTTCAATGGCTGAAATTCCAAAGTTTAGTAGTGTAGAAAATTTTTCTACGAAATTTGACAAGATTCTACCATTCATTATGCAACATAGACATTTTTCATGTAGCGGAAAAAACGGTAAATGTTATAAAATTTGTTGTTCTACACATGGCCCAAAAAGAAATTATCGTATGGCTCATAAAAAGGTCGGCAAATAACTATAAACAGTTCAAGTAACTAAATAATAATGTGTATCAATATCAAAAATATAAATGAAAACGGTTTTGGGGTATTTAAGCAAATTCTTTACTTAAAAGTTTTTATAGTTCGTTCAAAACGTAAAATTTAGCGGCTTTTTAAAAATTTTAATTAAACCATTTGACTTTTATCGCTGATATTTTCACATTGAATAGTATGTTTTTATTAAATTTGGTTGAAACGATATTTTTTAGTTTTGAAGTGAATAAAGATGAAAAAGTTTTGGAAAATTTGTGGGTTATTTTTTTTGTTAGCGGCATTTTTGGGTGGGGCTTTTGTAGCTTATAAAAAGTTTTTTCCTAGTCAAAATATTTCGCTTGAGATGGTAGAGGATATAAAGGACTCTGTTAAAGATTCGATAAGCGATCTTGTAGATGAGTGCGAAACCTCTTGGAATATCGTAGAAAATATAAAAAATAAGTTTTTAAACCTTTTTTATAAAAAAGAACATTATTTGAACATTTTCATTCATGGAAATTTTAACACAGGTCTTGGGATGTTAAGTCTTCCAAATGTCTTAAAAGATGACATAAAAGGAACAAGCTATATCAAACTTGTAAGAAGACTTCGCAAAGATCCTTTTTTCTATCAAGAGCAACCTATTTTATCTAGGGGTTTGACCTCTATCGATCCAACTTATGATGTTTCATCTATTAATTCAGAATTCAAATATGCAGCTTATCCGATAATTGCTGGTTATCAAGATGTGTACAATTCTGTTTACGCTAATAATAAAAAAGAGATAAATCATTTTTATACTTTTGGGTGGAGTGGAATTTTAAGCCAATCGAAGAGAATTATCGAAGCTGTAAGGTTTTATAATGCACTTGCAGAAGAGGTTGAAAAATTTCGAAGAAACGGAATAGATGCAAAAGTTAAAATCGTAGCGCATAGCCATGGTGGAAATATTTCTATTAATTTGGGTCTTGTTCATGAAGCGCTAAAAAGAGTAAAAGATAAAAATGCCAAAATCGAAGGTTTGGAGCTAAATGCGAACCCAGAACTTTTGGAATATTTTAATAGAATGGTCTCTTACTTGGAATCTTTGCCTTCGAAGCGATTTGCTAAAAAACAAAAAGGTTTACATAAATTTGATTATATTCCATCCAAAAAGGGTTTAAAAATAGAAGAATTAATTATTACAGGAACACCCGTCCAAGCTGAAAATTCATTTTTTATAAATTCAGAAATATTCAAAAAAGCTTATAGTTTTTATTCAGAACAAGATATTGTTCAATTTATGGATATTTTTACGACAAAACATTACAGCGGACAACGATTTAATTTCAAAAGTGACGAAAGTTTTAAGCCAAAAGTTGTTCAAGTAAGAATGTTGATAGACAGAGATTTAGAAATTTTAGCCAAAGAAAAAAGTGACAAATCTTGGTGGAATAAACTTTCGCTAGATCGAATTTTTGCAAAAGAAAGAAAAGAACCAACTCATAAAGATTTATGGTTTTTTGCTTGGAACAAAGAATATAGTCAGCCCAATTTTCCTCTTAAACCGCTTCCATTAGTTATTATATTTCCTTTTTTGATACAAATTTTGGATAATAATCCGGAATTTAAAGATGTGGATTTAGATCTATTTTTTGAAAAAACAAAAATTAAAGCTTGGCTTTTAAAACATGATGAAGAAAAGAGAATAGATGAGGCTTTTTTACCAAACACAATCATAGAAGATATCAAAAAGAAAGTTGCACCATGGGAGCCGGATGATCTTTATAGATATAATACCTACAAGAGATTGCAGTCTTCTCTAAACGATTGATCTTATAGCAAATAATTTTCAGAAAAAACACTAATAAAAAATAGCTTTTTTTTTCTGAAAATGTATTCTATTTTTATCTGAATATAAAATTCTAAAAAAATTGCGAGCGCTTAGGAGAACTGATAATGACTTTTAGGTTTAAGATTTCTACAACAATTTTTGTTTTATTTTTTATTTGCAACTCTATTAACAATCTAATTTCTGCACCTTCAATGCAAAGAAGCAAAAATGATTTGCAGCAGGAAGAGAGTTTTCCAAAAAAAGACTTTAGCAAATATCAAGATAAAAAAATTCAAAAAATAATTGTAGAAGGAAATAAGCAAATAACAACAGAAATGGTCAAAAGCAAATTGCCATACAAAGAAGGTGATTTATTTGACCCGATGCTTAGCTCTGATGCAATTCGCAATTTAGAATCTCTTAAATATTTTCGCCAAATCAAAATCGAAGTTGATTCCGCCGAAAGCGATTCAATAAATCTTTATGTAGTATTGCAAGAAAATCCAAAGCTTGAAAAATATGAATTTGTTGGCAATCATGCAATCAAAACTAAAAAAATAGTCGAACGTTTGACTTTAGATAAAGTAGAAACTGTAGATGACGTTTTTATGAAGCGATCTTGTGAATCGATCAAAGCAATGTATAAAGAAGAAGGTTTTCTTTTTGCAGATGTAAAAGGCAAATTGGTTTTGAATGATAAAGGTGAAAAAGCGAATATTATTTTTGAAATTACAGAAGGTAGTAGTCTCAAAGTTATGACAATTTCCTTTGTGGGAAATAAGAGGTTTTTATCAAGTAAATTGCGACAAATTCTTTTCACAAAAGAAAATTGGGTTTTGGGTAAATTAACAGGCGCTGGAAAATATATTCCTGAAGCGCTTGAGTATGATAAACATCTTTTAGAACATTTTTATCAAGATAACGGATATTTACTTGCAAAAGTAACAGATGTCAAAGTCGAATATTCTGAAAACAAAAAAAATATTTTCATAACATTTCATATAGAAGAAGGTGACAGATTTAGAATTAGCAAAATTTCTGCTCCTGGTGATGATGTGCTTCTAGAAAGTGATATTTTGTCACAAGTATTGCTAGAAGAAGGACAATATTATAATGCAACAAAAGTTACGCAATCTGTTGAACGATTGAAAGATCTTTGGGGTGATAAAGGTTTTGTAAATGCAGATGTTTATCCTCAAATAACTCCAAGCGAAGAAGAAAAAACTGTAGAAGTATCTTTTTACGCGGATCGTGGAGATAAAGTTTTTGTTAGAAAAATTGATATTACTGGAAACGATGTTACAAACGATCGTGTGATTCGTCATGCAATAGGACTTGAAGAAGGCGATTTGCTTACAAACAAAAAATTACAACAGGCTCAGGATGATGTTGAAAGATTAAGTTACTTTGACAAAGGTGGAGTTAACTGGAGACTGCATAAAATAAATGATGAAAAAGTTGATCTTGAAATGAATGTTAAAGAAACAAAAACTGGTAAAGCAGAATTAAATGCAAGTTTGGGTAGTGATGCTGACTCAAATAAAAGAGCGCTAAAAGTCGGTTTTGATTTGGAGAAACGCAACTTTATGGGCGAGGGATATGATGTCGGCGCAAAGACTCAGGTACAGCTAGCAAAAGGTGGAAGCAAATTATTTGAAATGCATTTTTTGAATCCACATTTGTGGGATAGCGATGTTTCCTGCCATGTTGAAGGTTTCCATAAAACACAAGAGTTTGATGAATGGGTAAATGTTAATTCGACTCCATATGTTAAAGAATCTGGTGGAGATATCGGTTTAGGTTTTGCTTTAAATAAGATTGATAAATATTTGAACATAGAAGCAGAAGTCGGATTTGAGTTTGTCGATGCTCGAAAAAATAATGTAACAAAAGGATCAACAGCTAAAGAGCGAAAAGCTTTGAAAATGATAATGGATAATTCATTTAGAAGAGCGCCTCTTCAGTGGCTTGGTTTGAATTTCATAAAAGATACTCGAAATCACATAGCATATCCAAATAAGGGATACAAATTTATATGGTCAAATAAAGTTGCACTTCCCGGTGTTAACAAAGATTATTCTTTCTTAAAAATGGAAGCTGATTTAAGTTGTTATACTGCTTTGATTGGAGACGATGCACTTGTTTTGATGCTTCATGGTTTAGTTGGAACTGTATTTCAAATAGGTCAAGATAAATCTATTCCATACAAAGAGTTATTTCATATGGGAGGTCAGTCGACAGTTCGTGGTTTCAGATTTGGTGGAATTGGTCCTTCTTGGAAAAATCAAGATCCTTTGGGCGGTCGAAATGCCATTTTATTTAATACCGAATTAATTTTTCCTCTTGTAGAACAAATGGGAATCAAGGCTCACGTTTTTTATGATGCCGGTGCTGGATGGAGTACCCCAAAATATGGTACAGTAAGACCAGATTTAATTACGCGAAATGCTTTTGATTTCCGTCAGTCTATCGGATTTGGATTTAATATAACTCAGCCTCAACCTATCAAAATTGATTGGGGTTATAAATTGGATAGACGACCTGGTGAATCGCCTTCGGAGTTGCATTTGAGCGCAAACGTTGCCTTCTAAGATAAAAGGTTTTATGTGAAAAAAGTTATAGTTTGTTTGTTTACTCTTTTTTATCTGAATTCTCATTTGATTGCAGAGGATTCTTCAAATCCTTTTTCTAAAATTACAATCACAAGTAATAAAGCTGTTTGTGAAAAAGATAAAAACAATGCAGAAAATTATCTAATAACATACAAAGATGATGTTTTGGTAAAACTAGCTGATGAAAGTAATCTAAGAGCAGGCTCTTTGGCTATAACTTTGAAAAGTTCACCTGTGGATGAAAAAGTGGGTAAAAATTTAAAAGCAAAAAATTCGAAAATTAAAAAAGTAGAAAAAGTTATAGATAAAAACGGTAAACAAGATAAAAAAAATGACAACATGATGGGCATGTTTAAAAAAATTGAAATTTTAGAAAACATTCATATTCAGCAGAAAAATAGATTCTTAACTGCAGGCAAAATTGAAGTTTTTCCAGACAGAAAAATTTGCGAACTTTCGGGTGATGTTAAAATCGAACAAAAAAAAGAAAATCCTAAAGATGTTCCGATTACAGCTGAGTGTAGCAATGCCACTTTGGACATGAACACAGAAGAGATTTGTCTTTTTGGAACACCTCAAAAGCCGGTTACCACAGTGATAATCATCGAAGGTTATCCGTCACTAATGAAAAAGAAAAAAACTCCGCAAGAAAAAAGAGCTGATAGATTGGCTTTGAAACTTGCAAAAAAAACTCAAGCTCAAGAGATTAAATCTAAAAAACATGAATAAAATTAAAGTTCTACCTCCTCAAGAAGCACTTAAAATAGCGGCAGGGGAAGTAGTTGAACGTCCATCAAGCGTTATCAAAGAATTAATTGAAAACTCTTTGGATGCTAAATCATCAGTAATTTCAATTTACATAGAAGATGCTGGCAAAAAACTTATCAGAATTGTTGACGATGGTTTTGGCATGTCACCTCAAGATGCAAAAATCTGTTTTTTACCACATGCAACAAGTAAAATAACAACGGTAGAAGATTTAAATTATTTGCAGTCTTTTGGGTTCAGGGGAGAAGCATTAGCGGCTATTTCTTCAGTAAGCAAAGTGACTCTTACCACAAGACTCAAAGAATCGCAATTTCCCGCCATTAAGTTGCAATATTTTGAAGGTACTTTCAAAGAAGAGCAAGAAGTTGCAGCTGCTGATGGTACAGATTTAGAAATTTGTGATCTTTTTTATAATACGCCAGCAAGAAAAAAATTTTTAAAACAAGATGAAACTGAATGGAATCAGATTTTAAATAATTTTTACGCATTTTCTTTGAGTAATATAGATGTGCATTTTAAATTATTTCGAGATGGGGCTTTGCAGTTTAATTTGCCTGTTGTTTCGGATTTCAAAAGTAGAGTTGCTCAAATATTTGGAAATAATTTTGCAGAAAATTTGATTGATCTAAATCCTAAGGAAATTAGAGATATTTCTTTTCGAGGTTTAATCTCAAATCATAATTTTTGGCGGTATAATCGCAGCCAAATATTCTTTTTTGTGAATGGTCGTTATGTAAAAAATTCAGCTCTTGGTAAAGCTCTTATCAAAGGTTATTTGAATGTTTTGCCTCAAGGGCGCTTCCCGGTCGGATTTATTTTTATCAATTTGGAAAATTCTTCTGTGGATGTGAATGTACATCCTCGTAAAGAAGAAGTGCAATTTTCAAAGCCACAAGTTGTTGAAAATTTAATTTTTGAAGGTGTAAGAAATTCGTTAGAAAATTATGTTTCAAGTAAAATTTCACAATCGCAAAACAGTTTGTCTCAATCTGAAAGCTTTACCTTAAAAGATAATTTTATAAATGCAGAAAATTTAACAAAGGAAAAAATTGCAGATTTTGATAAAGCTTCCAAAGATAAAATTTTCGAAAAACTAAACATTTATTCAAGTTTTGAGCGTTCTTTTCCAAAAACAGAATCTAATGCTAACGAAAGTAGCGCTGTGATTTTTGAAGAAAATAAGCTGGAAATTGTTAAAGAAAATATGCAACAAAACAAAATAGATTCTGTTCAAAAAAATGTTCATAACAATTTTAAAATTATAGGGCAATTATTAGATACTTATATTTTACTCCAGCAAGATGAAAACCTTGTGATTGTTGATCAACATGCGGCGCATGAGCGAATTTTATATGAACAATTTTCCAAATATTTTGATTTGAAAGACGGTATTAGACTTCTTTTCCCTGAAGTTATTTCATTAAGCGAACTACAATTAGAATTGATTTTGAAAGAGGCAAATTTTTTATTAGAGCAAGGAATTGAAATTGAGCAAATTGGAAAAAATCAGATTGCGATAAAATCTGCACCTCCAAAAGTTCAAAGTCAGTCTCTCAAAGAACTTATTTTAGAAATAGTTTCATTTATCGAAGAGAATGAGAATTTAGAAAAAGATTTGTTTTATAAAAAGCTCAATGAAAGAGTAAAATCTCAAATGGCTTGCAAGGCTGCGATAAAAGCTGGCGATAAATTATCTTTTGAAGAAATGCGGAATCTTTTGAGTCAACTTCAAATTTGCCCAAATCGCATAATTTGTGTTCATGGTAGGCCAACGACTTGGGTTATCAATAAAAATGAGTTAGAGAAGAATTTTAAGCGGCGTAAATAGATTATTTGTTTGTACTCTCAATGATTTCACCATTGTTAATTTGGTGAATGTGATTAAAATGTTCTGTAATAATTTCTGTTGAGTGATGAGATATGACTAAGGTAATTACTTTTTTACTTAAATTTTTTAGCCATAATATTAATTCTTTTATTTCGTCTTGTGTAAGCGAGGAAAAAGGTTCATCTAAAATTAAAACTTTTGGATTTGAGTTTAATGCGCGGGCAATACAAATTTTTTGTTTTTGAATTTCAGATAATTCTGAATAATTCATTCTTGCTAATTCTTCAATTTTTAAATCTGCAAAAATTTTAAATACTATCTCTTTTGCTTCTTCAAGATTCATTTTTTGAGATAAAATTAAAGGCTGAATGCAATTGTCGATTCCTGTTAAATGTGGGAAAAGGTTAAAATTTTGAAAAACAACTCCGACCAAATTTGTTACATCTTCTGGCTTAATATCTTTTATTTCTTGTTTATCTATTTCTATTGATCCTTCGTAGTGGTTTTCAAGTCCTCCAAGAGATCGCAATATTGTTGTTTTACCGCTACTATTTGTTCCGCAAAAAGCTGTTAAACTTCCTTTTTTGGCAACAAAAGAAAGATTTTTGATTATTTCTTCTTGATTAGATGCGTTTGTTGATTTAATAGTTAAATTTTTAACACGTATCATTTTGATATAACCTCCAAAATTTACCTGCAAAATAAGCTGTTTTCTTATTTTAATAAACTAACAGCAGGGTTAAAAATAGTCAAATAGAAATTTAACGCTTATCGATAAAAGTATGTTTTTTTTGCATTATTTTCAATAAAAACTGCATTTTTTAATAAATTAGATTCTAATTGAAACTAATTGCGTGTTTTTTAACTATTTGCTAAAAACTCAAATTGGTAACAATTGTTTTTCTTTTGAATCGATTGTAAAGATAAAGTTTTAAATATTTTTGTTTGATTTAAATTTTCTAAGAAAATGGCTATTTCTGATTTTGAAGAGCTTTGCCCGTTTAAAGTGAGACTGAAACTGTGGGTTTCTGATTTCTTTGAAATTTCATTTATTTTTAGATTTGTAATCCAGCAATTGTGAGGAATAGTTTTGCTAATTGTTTTTAAGCATGAAGTATAACAAGATACGTTATTATTTATTTTAGATTTGAGCGATTTAAGCGTGATGTTTTTGGTTTTGACCACTTTAAAATTTTTTAGATCTGTTTCTATTTTTTTATTTTCACTTTCGATTTGCAGTGCTTTATTTTTTACAGTTTGCAGAGTGTTATTATTTGCGAGTGTCCTAAAAATATTTATTGATAAGAAAATGGTTAACGCGAAAGAAGTGTACGCAATCCATTTTCTAGGATCTGAATTTTTGGGCGGATAAAAGTTTTCAAGCAAATTTGTATATGTTTGAAGCTCTTGCATAGAAATCTTGTTATCATTTTTAAATATTTTTTCATTGCAGATTTGTGTTATAAATCCTTTGATTGGTTTTAGAGCTGCTAGTAGCTGTAAAAGCTGCAGATTTAAATTTGCATTTTCAGTTAAATAAGTTGCGCTTATCAAAAATGTTGGATTTTGTATTTTTTCTTTTTTTATAAAATTTGAAATTGTTTGATTTAGCAGTGTGGGGTTAAATAAAACTCCATCTTTTATTTCATTATTTTCTAAAGTTATTTGAAGTCTGCTATTTGGATCGAGATTCAAAAGGTTATTTATTTTGTAGCATTTAGTAAGCAAAATGGATTTATCTGCTATTTCTAAATAAATAATGTCTTCGTTTTTTCTAAACATTTTTTTAAATCTTAAAATTTAAATTTCTGTAAACTTTTAGTTTTGAAATTTTGGAGCTTGATTAAAAGCTCTTTTTCTTTCAAAAGCCCAGGTTTTGCGCCTATATAACTTATTACTGAAGAGCTGTTTATTATTCCGCCGACTAATGCTTTTTCTATATTTTTTGTTTTTACATATAAACCTACAAACGCTGAACCGAAAGCGTCTCCTGCGCCTAGCGTGTCAACGATTTTTGTTTTGATGCTAGGGTGATAATAGATTTCATTTTTTGTAGCGACATAAACACCTTTTGCGCCATCAGTGACAGCTACGATTTTGGGGCCGAGTTTTAATGTTTCTTTGAAAAATGTTTTTAGATTAAAACATAAATTTTCGTGCATTATGCTTGTGCTGAGTAGATATGCTTGATTATCAGCGAGCGCTGTTTGGGGTAAATATTCTTTTTTTAATTTATCCAAGATTTTGTGGTAACTAACATCTGATTTAGCAAGCGAGAACATTAAGGTTTTTGCCTCAGAGCTGTTTAAAATCAAAATATCTATATATTTTAAAGAATCTCTGAGCGTGAGAACACCTTCTGCTAGCTGACTTATTCCGGGATTAATTGCGATGAATTTATTTTCTTTTTTTGCAAATTTTACGATTTCCTCAAAATGCTTGGAAGATTTATGGCTTAATGATGTGATGTAGATTAAATCATTTTCCTTGATAGAGCTTAGGGGAAAATCCTTTTTTTCTATAAAACCATTTGCTCCTCGGTATGCAAAAATTGTTCGATCGCCTTGAAGTGAATTGATGATAAAAGATGAGCCGGTGGGATTTGTTTTTGTAATTTTTATATTCGCGATATTTATTTTTTCTGATTTTAAATCTTTAACTATTTCCTTGCCTGCGAAATCATCTCCTATTTTGCAAAAGCAGCTTGTATCGAATCCAAGTCTTTTGAAAGAAACAGCAGAGTTAGTAGCTCCGCCTCCTGTTGTGTAAATAAGATCTGTTATTTCGATCTTTTCGCCAGCTTTGAAGATCATATAATCTTCTTCAAAATGTTTTTTGGTTAGACGCAAAATGTCTGCGCCTTCCTGGCATCTTAGAAAAATGTCTTGAGTTGCGCCGCCGATCGTTAAAATTTTCATTTTTTCTCTCTTTTGCTAAAAAGTAATTTTTAATTTTTAAAATCTATTCAAGTTTTTCGACTTATGCCAATAAAATCGAAAAAAGGGTATGTTTTCATGATTTTGCAGCAAATTTTATCTTAACCGATTGCCATTAAAAATATTTAGTTTATTTTTGTTACAAAGCCAAATTTGTTTGAATTTATTTAGAGAGGTATTTATATGAATAAAATGTTGAAGGTAATGAGCTTTTTACTACTTGGTATTGCATTATTAGGCGATGCAAAGTCAAAAAATTTGCCAATTTTACTTGGTGCAAAACCAACTGAGTTCAAATTTCAGACGAGAAGTAAAATTAAAGTTGTACGGGCGGCAAATGGAATAATGGCAGCAGTTCTTAAGGATTCTTCTGGACTGGTCTGTAGATATGATGAAAATGGCCATTTTGCGCTCCCTATTGAACTTGTAGTCTATGAGCGAATAGATAATATATTTACCACTAATGGAATAATTATTATAGCACTAGCAGGTCTTTTCAATTCTTTTTATAGCCCTGGTAAATATAGGATATTGAGATTTAAAGAAGATAGCACATTATCAGAACTAACAAATCTGCCAGGAATTGACGATAAAGATGATATACGCATATTGCAAGTTCGGGATGGAATTATTTTGGGTAAAAAACGAAATACCAATGTTTTTTTGTTATGGTTAGTCAATGAAAATGGAGAGATATCAGAACCTAAAATATTAAATATGTCAGAACAGGTTGTTGATGTAGAAATTGATAATAGAATAATTGTAATGCGGCTTTACAGCGTTGTTAAAGGTCATGAGGAAAATTATTTTAGGTGTTTCGTTATAGATAAAAACGGGGACATCTCAGCATCTCAAGATCTTATAACACTAAGTGATTGTTCTTCAGTAAAAATTATTGGTAAAAAAATAATTATTAAATGTGATTCAATAATAGGATATGGATATCAAGCGTACGAGTTTAGAGGTGGTATGTTGGAACAAATACCAATAACTCAAAGTTTAGCTGAAGAATATTTTGCTTGTGATCGTTTTGTTTCTGATACCATATACAATAAATATTTTGTTGGTGGCGCAATTTATGTTGAATCAAAGGTTATTGAAGAAAACCTTTCTCATAAAATTTATGAAAATAAAATATTTTTTATAAAAAATTTATTAGAAGATCCTAGTTTAACTTCAGATCAAATCTTATTCATTAAAGAATCTATGGAAAAACCAATAAAATTAAAATTTGATATGCAATTAAGAAAATTTTTTGATTCTTTACCTTTAGCAATTAAAGATGAATTGCTAAGATTGGGCTGCGTTTATGAAGCAGCCATAATTTCAAGAAAAATTCAATTTAATCCGCAGCAAGTAATGTCAGATTTGAATAGACCAAGGCGTTTATTTAGTTGACTAAATAATAAGATTTTAAAACAAAAAAGAGGGTTGCCCAAATGCAACCCTCTTTTTATTTGTACTTTACTTAAGCAATTATAGATTTAGGCATTAAAACCTTATCTAAAACTTCGGAGACATTATCTACTAAAATAATATTTATCCCTTTCTTTGCTTCGCCTAGTTTTTCTAGATCAATAGCATTTGATTTAGGAATAATGATATATTTCATTCCTTCTTGTTTAGCTGCTAATATTTTTTCTTTTAATCCGCCGATTGGCAAAACTTCACCTTGGAGATTTAGTTCGCCTGTCATTGCGAAATCACCATTTATTGGCCTGCATGTTAATGCAGAAAGAATAGCAGAAAGCAATGTTATTCCGGCGGAAGGTCCATCTTTTGGTATAGCCCCAGCAGGTAGATGAATGTGAAGGTCAAACTCGGTGAAAGATTTTCGAGCTATTTCAAAGTTGTCGGCATGAGCTCTTGCATATGTTAGAGCTGCTTGTGCAGATTCCTTCATCACATCTCCAAGTTGTCCTGTCAAAATTAATTTTCCGCTTCCTGGCATGAGCTGCGTTTCGACTTGAAGTACTTCTCCACCATAAGGTGTCCATGCAAGTCCGTTAGAAACTCCGATTCTATTTTTGTGACTATTGTTGTGATGGTGAATTAGCGGATTGCCCAAAAACTTAGCAAGATTTTTAGGTGTGAAATTTAATGGTTTATTTTCTTCTATGATAGATCTTGCAAATTTAGCACATAATTTTTGGATAAGTCGCTCAAGCTGGCGAACGCCCGCTTCTCTTGTATAGTTTAAAACTATCTGATCAATAGTGTCGTTATCTATTTTTAAATGTTTTTCTTCGAGGCCATAATTTTTTATTGATTTTTTAACTAAATGTTTTTTTGCAATTTCAATTTTTTCATTGTGTGTATAACCAGATAATTCGATTATTTCCATTCGATCTCTTAGCGGTGCAGGGATAGTGGACAAATCGTTTGCTGTTGTGATGAACATAACTTTTGAAAGATCGTAAGATAAGCCAAGATAGTTATCATAAAACGTGTTGTTTTGCTCTGGGTCTAAAACCTCAAGTAACGCAGACGATGGATCTCCTTTGTAATCATTTCCAATTTTGTCTATTTCATCGATCATTATTAAAGGATTACTGCTTCCAGCTTTTTTTATAGCTTGAATAAATCGTCCTGGCATAGATCCGACATAAGTTCTTCTATGACCACGAATTTCAGATTCATCATGAACCCCACCAACTGAAAGCCTGCAGAATTTACGACCGATACTTTTTGCAATCGATTGTCCAAGCGATGTTTTACCTACGCCCGGAGGCCCTGCAAGGCAAAGTATAGGAGTATGACAGTCTTCTTTTAAGCTTTTTACCGATAGAAAATCTAAAATTCTGTCTTTTATTTCTTCTAGACCATGGTGATCATCATCTAATATTTTTTTGGCATTTATAATATTTAGATTATCTTTTGTATAAATACCCCAAGGAAGAGAAACGACCCAATCTAAATAATTTCTAAGAACCGTATATTCCATCGAGTCAGGTGGTATTTTTTCAAGTCTTTTAAATTGTTTATATGCTTCGCTGTATGCTTCTTGTGAAAGAGGGGTTTCTTCTAATCGTTTTTTGATTATTTCAAGATCAGAATCAACGTCATCCCCGAGCTCTTTTTGGATTGCTTTTAGTTGTTCCCGTAGATAATATTCTCTTTGTGATTTGTTTATAGAATCGCGAGCATTTAACTGAATTTTTTCTTGGACTTTTGAAATTTCAAGTTTTTTGGTTAATTCCAAATAAATTTTTTCTAAAAGATTTGATAAATTTTTTTCTTCTAAAAGATCTTGAGATGCGCTGGTATCCAAGTTCAGATGAGATAGTGTAAAATCTATAATCTTTTCAGGATCTTTCATTTGTGAAATTATTATTTGTGAATCTGGTCCGAATATTTTACCGCTGTTGCTCATTTGCTCAATTAAAGAAGTGATGTTTTTCATTTGAGCTTCGGTTTTGTTAGCATCTTCGGCCTTGGTTTCTAGATAAATTGGTTTTAACTTTACGAACAAAATTTCTTCATCTGTTAATATTTCTTTGACTTCAGCTCTTACGATACCTTGTACTAAAATTTTTATGCCACCTTCGGGAAGTTTTACAAGTCTCATAATAGAAGCTACAGTTCCAATTTCATGTAAATCTTGGACGCCTATTGGTCCTTGGTAACCGTCAGCTTGTTCGCGTGTTGCGAGCAAAATTACTTTTTTAGAATTTTCTAATGATTCTTCGATTCCTTTGATTATTTGTTCGTCGAGTACCAGAAGCGGTACTATCATATGTGGAAAAACTACCACATCCATCGTTGGTATAACCGGAAGTTTATCAGGTATTTTTTCCATATTTTGTTTTTTTGTTTCTTCCATTTTCCCCCCCTTGTGTGTTTTTGAGTTTCTCTCTTTTTTTAATTTTATTTGAAAGGAACTAGTTAAAACAACTCCTGAAAAAAATAGCGCTCAAAATCTTTTATATTCCATTAATTTACTCTTGACATTTTAAAAAGCTTCATGAAATGCTACTTTATAATTTGTTTATAATAATTTTGCATTTAGAAATAAATTGTTTAGGAGAAAAATGACTTCTTCTATTTTGTCTGCCAAGGGTATTGAAAAGTTTTACAGCCAAGATGATCAGAAGCAGCTTGTTTTAAGAGGCGTTACGGCTGATTTTGAGCAGGGTAAAAGTTATGCTTTAACTGGAGTTTCTGGTAGCGGCAAATCTACTTTCTTACATATTCTGGGAGGACTTGATACTCCGACAGCAGGAGATCTGTTTTTTGATGAAGAAAATATAAAGAGTTTTTCACAAAAACGTAAAGAGAGTTTTTTAAACAAAGAGATTGGTTTTGTTTTTCAATTTCATTATTTAATTAATGAGTTTTCTGTTCTTGAAAATTTAATGGTTCCAGGTTTGATTTTTGGTGAAAATAGAAACTTTTGCAAACAAAGAGCAAAAGAGCTTTTAAGTTTTATGCAGCTTGAAAATGTAGAAAAAAAATATCCATTTGAACTTTCGGGTGGAGAGCTTCAAAGAGTTTCTGCTTTGCGTGCGTTATTTAATAAACCAAAATTTATTTTGGCGGATGAGCCTACGGGTAATTTAGATGCTCGTAATGCTGCAAAAATGGTGGATTTATTTTTGAAGTGCCAGCACGAGTGGGGTCTTGGGATAATAATTTGTTCGCATGATCCGGATGTGTATGATCGCATGGATACAATTTTTAAGTTGCATGAGGGCGTTTTGTCTGTTGCAAAAAAGTAAAAAAAGGCGAATAATATTAGCTGTTTTCGATCTTTTTAAATTCAAAATTAGAGGGATTTTTATGGAAAAGATTTTAATATTTTTAGGTTGTTTATTTTGTGCTTCTTTAACTTTTGCAAAAGCTGCTGAAAATTTTGATTCGACTGGGGCGACTGCTGCAACTTCTATTATTTCAGAAAAAACAGATGTTTTACCCGAGCCAAAATTGCAAGAAGTTAAAAAAGCTGAAGAAAATGTTACTTCCTCGCCAAAAGAAACGATAAAAAAGGAGGAAGTAAAAAAGCAAGAGGTAAAAGAAGTAAAAGAAAATGAAGAAGAAGTTGATTTTTTAAAAGATGAAAATCTTCTTGATGATGATGACTTTAGATTAGATGAAGAAGATTTAAGTTTTTTAGAAAAAGAAAATTTTGACGTTTAATTTTAACTTGTAAGCAGAGTATTGTGATGAATGATAAAATGACCAAAAAATCTATAGTGCAGAAAACCCTTCAATTTGGAAGTTTAACTTTAATTAGCCGCCTTTTAGGCATGATTCGAGATTTGCTTCAGATTAGACTTTTGGGTTTTGGTGCGATCTCCGATGCTTTTTTGGTAGCTTTGCGAATTCCAAACACTTTACGAAAAGTTTTTGCCGAAGGAGCTCTTTCTTCTGCATTTGTTCCTTCTTTTGTAAAAATTGTAAAACAAGATGGAAAAGAAGATGCTTCAAGGTTAATTTCAATTTCGATGCTATTTTTTCAAGCTATTCTGCTTTTGTTTACTATTTTTGTTGTGACTTGTCCTCGCTTGATTATTGGTTTACTCGCATCAGGATTTTCGGAGGAGCAGATTTCTTATGCGGTTCCTTTCGTGAGAGTGTTGTTTCCTTTCATACTTTTTATTTCTGCAAGTGCGCTTCTTTCTGCAGCTCTTCAAGCTTCAAATCATTTTTTTATGATAGCTTTTGCACCGATTATTTTAAATATCACATTTTTACTTTCGATTGCTCTTTGTTTTTTATTTAAACTTCCGGTTATTGTTTACTGTATAGGTATTGTGATTGGTGGAATATTACAGTTTTTATGTTATTTGCTTGTTTATTTTAGATTTGATTTTAGTTTTCAAAAATATGATGCGAATTCCATGGTCAATTTTAAAAAAGCTATCAGCAAATTTGGAAACTGTTTGTTTGCGACAAGTGTTATAGAAATTAGTATTTGGATTGATACAGGTTTTGCTTCTTATTTTGAAAAAGGTTCGATTTCTATAATTACTTATGGTTATTCATTTATGCGAATTCCGCTTGGTATTTTTGCAATAGGTTTTGCTACCGTTTTGCTTTCGCATCTTACGCGTACAATTCTTTATGCACCTAGCAGGCTTAGTTTTTATCTTTTGGAAGCGACCAAGTTTAACTTTTGGATATCGCTGCCTTCTTCTTTGTTTTTGATATTTGTTTCTGAAAAAATATTTTCGACTTTAATGCTTGCAGGATCGGCAACGAATGCACAAATTTTGAAAGCTTCGTGGATTTTAACTATTTTTGCTTGTGCAATAATATTTTTGTCATGGAATAAGGTTTTAACCAATGTATTTTATGCATTTCATGATACATGGACACCTACTCTAATTGGAATTATTTCAACTATATTGAGCTTTTGTTTTAATATGCTTAGTTATTTTTATTTTGGTAAATTTGCGATTTATGGTATTGCTTTTTCAACTGTTTTATCGGGTATTACAACATCTATTTTATCTTTTTTATATTTACATCGAAAACATAACGCTTCACTTCATATTGGTCGTCTTGGATCTTTTGCCTCAAAATGTTTATTTCAACTTAGTGTTGGGTTTTCTCTTTTTTATATATTTTATTTAGCAATTTTTTATTTTATTTCCAAAACCTCTTTTTATTCATTTTTTTATTACCGAATTGGTTACTGGGTAATTGTTTCTCCACTTTGTGGTGCAACTCTTTTATTCCTATTTTTTACAAGAAAACAATTTGGACTAAAGATTTACTTCTTAGATCGATAAATTGAGCTTTCATATTTTTTAAAATCCTTTTAAAATATCTAGATGATTTTTTGTTTTAGGCGAGGTAATGACATGGGATTAAATATGAAAAAATTTTTGTTTTATTTATCGATTTGTTCGCTTCTTTCTTTTCAAACAATTAAAGGTGCATTGAGTAATGCAACTAATGTTGCCGCTGGACCTTGTTTATTATCATCTTCTTGGGCAGGTGGTTTTAGTGGCTATTTAGGCGCTAATGTAAGTTTGCAAAACAACAGTTCTTTGATTGGGCAAAATGCTGTTTCAATTTTTTCTTATAGGCAAAATGATGATACAGAGCTATATGAAATAAAAATTAATCCTCTTGTTGATGAAAAAGCATATGTAAATTTTTTTAAGCCTATAAAAAAAGATTCAGAAATGTCCTCTGCTCCTAAAACTGAAGATAAAAAAAGTAATCCGATTTATGGCAAATCAATTGATTATTTAGTTTTGGGTGATGCGCCTATTGTTGTTATTGATCAAGATACAACAGATGAGATTTTGGGAGATACTCAAAAAATTTGTCTGATCGAGGCAAAAGATACAGTTCGTACAAACAAAGTAAAAATCAAAGATGCTGGTGGAAACGATTCAAGTAAAATAGCAACAATTGCCGCCGCATCAGGGACTATTTTTGCAGCTGTGGCTCCAAATGGTAACAGCTTTGGTACTTTAAATAGTGGAATTGCAGTTCTTTATCTTGATAAAGGTTATTTAAATATTGCAGATGCTGTCGCTGGAACAAAAAATAATAATAAAGCTATCGGTATAGGATTAGGAGCTACGAATAATCTTATCGCGATAACTCAAGATGCGGCTTTAGATAATATTGTTTCCATGCAATGGGATAGCGAAACAAAAAATTTATTTATTGCATTGAAAGCAAAGAGAAGCAATTCGGCTTCTGTTGGTGGTGCGATTTCCGTGATATCGGCTTATTTTTCGACAGATGCAACTTTGGAAAATCCTTATAAATTAACTTTGGAACCTGTTGTTACTTCAAATTCTTCAAATTTTACATTAAATGCAAATAATGAAATTGTTGGTTTTTATACTAATTCTGCAAATGAAATTTGGTCTGCTATTTATAAACTTAAAATATTAAAAACGAGTACAAGCAAACGTTACATGATTGTTAATGGTGGTGTGATTGATACGACTGCAGCACCAACAGCTCTCGCAAAAAATAAAGTTTTTGCTTTGCCAATGGTCAACAATAAGATCGCAAATAAAAATGATTTAACAAAAGTGGTTTCAACTGCAGCTGAAATGACAAGAGCTACGGATGCAGCGGCTATTGTTGGGGCGGGTGATTTGCCAATTGCTGCAAATGTTGCAATCGGTGATATGTTTACTTTTGGGGATTCTGTTTATGTTTGCTTAACTGGAGATAGCGCAGCGGTAGATGAACCTTCAAAGCAAGGAATTTTTTATAGTAGTGCGATATTTAACAAAGATGGTGTTATTGCAAAATGGACGCCATGGCAAAGAGTTTGTGGCAGTTCGCAAAAAATTGTTACAGCTGTTATAGATCCAACTTCTTCTTTGTTTGCTTATTTATCAGTTGATACTGCTGGAGCAAATTCGATGAATGTAACTCAATGGGGAAGCGGACAAGGCGACGGAATTTTAGGTGGATCAACAGCCGATGGTTCTAATGGTTTTGTTTCTTTGATGTCTAACGAATTTAATATTGCATTTGGTGGCGTATCTGAAATATTTAATTTTGATGAAAATAGCCCAACTTTTAAATCTGGAGCAAATGGATTATCATTTCTTGCTGTTAGTGGATATCAGAAATTGCTTTTGGTTGAAACTGGCAGAAATGTAGCCGGTGCTTTTTTACCAAATTCGGGAGATTTTACAACAGGTTTACTTAGATCAACTAACGGATATGCGGTTGATGGTGATGCAAATAGCAAAGTAATGGCCATTGCTGGTGGTGATTTGACAAATTTAGGTCCAATATCAAAAGTTGAAATTTCCAGAAATGTTTTAGCGGGCGGTACAAATAATGGATGGCTATTTGTTAGTGGTTATAATGGAGTTGCTGTTTTAAGCGAAGTTAATGGAAATGGTTGGGATACAGCTACAGGTTTACAACGAGGTTTTGTTGGAATTACATCAACTATGTCGTTTAAAGAAATTGGAAATTTTTCTCGTGTTCGTACTGTTATTTGTGATGATACAAATTTATATATTTTGACTGCTGATTCTTTATATAAAATAGCCTTAGATGCAGCTAATTTTTCGACAGTTGGAGCTCCAAGCCCAACTGTTACTCTGCTTGCGACAGCTGTAGGTTTAACTGGTAAAAGTTATGCGTCATTTAATGATTTCATTGTTTCTTCCAAATTAGGGTTACTTGCTACAAGTGAAGGAATTTTCCGCGTTGGTGATGGCAAAAATATAAAAACTGGAGTCAGTGCTTCGGATTTAAATTGGACAGAAATCAAACTTGATTATTCTGGTGGTTATAGCAGTTCATATAGTTCTGCAAAACAGTTATTCCCTCTTTCTGCTACAAAAGGTGGATTTACTCAAGGTGGAAATTTATATTTGCTTGTCTGTGATTATTCAAGAAGATTGGCAGATATTTATAGATTTGAAGTACAAGATACAAGTGGCGCAGCTATCGTTTCTTATTCGACTGTGCAAAAAATAGTTGAAGCTGGGAATTTCAAACAATTTTTGTCGATTGGAAATTATCGTGGAAATATTTTTACGGATGGTTCTTTTTTGTTTCACGAACTTTCTCAAAATTTTGGAAGTAGAGATTTTGTAAAAATTATGCAACACCAATTGAATATGACTTCTTATGGTACCAGTAGGGGATTTTCTATAGATGTCGGTGTTCCTTCTGATGCTTACAGTGTTGGAATAGCATCTAGAAATAGTGCTTGTGGTTCATATATGGTTCCTGGAGATTTTGGTGTTAGAGTTAACGAATAAAAATTTGAATTAAACTTTATATAAAAGGGTTATTAATGAAATTGCACAAAGTATATATTTTAAAGATTTTTGGAATATTTTTTTTATTTGGAAATTTAAACCCATTTGCTTATGCTCCTATAAATTTCACAAAACCGCATGATCCAAATTTTAGAATGACTTCTTGGCCTATAAAAGGAAAAAATAAAAGAGAAATTGTAAAAATTGGCAACACTTTAGAGTTTGGTTCTACAAAAAAATCTAGAAATTATAACAGAGACAGTGTAAATCTGCTTTCTTTGTACCAAGACAAACAATCTTCTCTTGCCATGTTGCTTCAAGCTCAGCCAGGAAGCGCAATTTATAATCTAAAGAACAGTATAGAAGATGCGTATACAACTCCAAATACAGATAATAACAGAGGAAGCTTTAAGGTAAATGGAAAATTCGAAGGGATTGATTATTCTTTGTATTCACAATTTAATTTTGATTTCGAATCAATACCTGGAAAATTTGATTTTACCGCTTATTTGCCAGTTCGAAGTTTAAAAATAAAAGATGTTCAGTGGATTGATCAAACCAAAAGTTATAATGCAGCAGATTTAGAGGTAAAAAGAGTTTTGACAAATGACATTGCGACTGTTGTTAAAAATCTTGGAGATTTAGATATTGGAAGCTGGTCAAAAACTGGGTTTGGTGATTTAGAATTAATTTTGCGTTGGTACAATGATTTTCCTAAATATAAATCAACATTAAAAAATGTGCGCTTAGGTTTTCGAACAGGTTTGATTTTGCCTACAAGCCCAGAAATAGATGTAAACAAATCTTTTAGTATGCCGCTTGGAAATGATGGAGCATTTGCATTCCCAATTGCTGCGTCGCTAGACTTATCATTCAAATACAAATTTAGATTTGGTGTAGATTTGGAAATGATAAAAGTTTTTGATATCACAAAGGTTTATCGATTAAAGTCAGATTCCAATCAAACAGATTTTTTGTTATTAAATAAAGGAATGGTAAGAAGATCATTTGGCAATCAATGGACTTTTAACATGTATGCTGGTGCGGAACATTTTTTCCATGGTTTAAGTGCTAAGTTAAATTATCAATATGGAACAAATGGAGAAGATACTTTGCAAGTTCATGATTTGAATTTTAATCAAGATATTGCGAATACTGCGCAAAGTTTTATGGAGTGGAATTATCATAATCTGATTTTTAATTTAAGTTATGATTTTTATAAAGATTTTCCAAATGCAAAAATTAAGCCTCAGTTAAGTTTGTTCTATAAATATCCGCTTATTGGTCGTCGAACAATTATGGCAAGTACCTTTGGTGGAGTTTTAGCATTTAATTTTTAAAATTTAAAAAAAGTAAAAAAAAGACCAGTGATAAGCTGGTCTTTTTTATTGTAAGTGATTTGATGAAAATACGAGCTTTTTGTTTATTTATATTTTTCCATTTTTGTGCCCAATCTTTTTTGTTTGGTGAATTAACAAAAGTTCAATTTGCTGATGGAATTTATGATGTGGATTTTAAAATTGTAAATTGTTTTTTTAATGAAAATAGGAAAATAAATATTACTTACGTAGATTTTAAGAAAGTAGAGGATGTATTAGGTAATATTTGTGGAGTTTGCGATAATTTATCTTATAGCGAAATTCAGCAATATATATTCATATTTTTTGTTGAAAATAAAAATTTTTTAGCATCTAATATTGCGATATTAAGATCCCTTGCTGAGGAATTCGAAAATAGTTTATTACAAAATGTGTTAAATAAGTTCTTTTTTCATTATTGTTTGATTAAATCTTCTGATGACAAAATTTGTTTTGTTCCAAAATCATTGGTTAGAGATTTTAAACTTTTACCTGGCTCATTTGAATTAACAATCAACAAAAAAGAATTAGATTTGATTATTCCTATTTTAGATTTCTATGAGTTTTCTTTATATGATGCTTTTGGTGATTTTGTATTAGTTAAAAAAGAATTTTTAAATAAATATTTGCAAGGACTTAATTTTACAGTAATAGAACGGTCTTGTAATATAATAAAATCACAAATAACTAATTCAAACTTAAATCGTTTTATAAATAATTTTTTTCAAATAAATTATGAAAAACAGGCTCGGGAAGGCGAAGATGCAGAATGTAAGGAAAGGCTTAATGTTCAAATTGATTCACTAAGAAAATCAGGAGTTAGCGCTAAAGGTTTTTTGGATCATCTGAGAGAGATTAGAACAGTTTTTGATCCGGTTGTTATTCAAGGAAAAAGATTAAGAGATGTGCACGTTGTAAATATGACGTCAAATGCAAATTTAATTGTTACTGGATCATGGGACCAACAAATATTTATTTATAAAAAAAAGACAGCGCAAGAATATAAATTTTTTCAAAAAATTGCATTAAATGATGGGTGGGTAAAAAGTATAGCTATAAGTGAAAATGAACATTTTTTAATTGTGGAAACAGACAAATGTAATATTCATATATTTTTCTTGCAAGATGGTAAATATATCAAAATACAAGAGATTTCTAAATTTGTTTTTAATAAAAAAGAATATTTTTTAGACAAAGGTAAATTAGATATTGCCTTGAGTAAAGATGGAAGCATTTTAATTGTAGGTTTTTTCGCAACAAACTCTAATCCTTTTGAGCGTATCGTGGGTATTTTTAAAAAAAATGAAAAAGGGCCAACTTACGATTTACTGCAATTTATAGATTATGATGAACCGGCTAATTCTATTGGCATGTCTGCAGATGGAAAAGTTTTGGTTGTAGGTTTTTTTCATGGAAAAATTATGCCTTTAGTTTGGAATGGAAAAAATTATATTCCTCTAGTTGATGCTCAAAAAACAGGAGATGTTTTTTTAAAAGTTGAAGATAAGCATGACGATACTTTATTAAATGATGTTATTGATAAGGTTATAGTTAATGCAGATGGAAGTTTATTTTTTACATGTCATAGTAATAAAATAACAAAATGGATTTTTAAAGATGGATTGTTACATTGTGCATCCTTTTATAAACGACTCCCTATTTCCGTTGATACGATCTCTTTATCTTTAGATGGTACAATTTTATTGGTTGCTGGGCATAGGGGTACATTAGAAAAATGTAGTTTTACTTTGAATTTACTTGGTTGTGAAGTTTTTTTATTTAAAGGTTTGTTAAATCCAGATTTTTCTCAAGTTGATAAATGTAAAAGTTTTTATTTTGCTGAAAATTATATTTACTCGTCTGCAATATCGGTGGATGGAAGAAATATTTGTCTAGGAACAAGCGAAGGTATGCATTTATTAGAAAATATTTCGATGGATTAAAAATCAAAACCGAGAAGATTGTAGCATTTAATCTTCTCGGTGGAGAGGATTCTCTTTGGAATATTTTTAATTTTCAGTTCTTGGTTTCTTTTCTTTGTTTTCTATTTTAGCTTCGAAAATCTTAGGGAGATTGCTATGTCGGTGCCTACATCTAGGACAAACTCCTTTTGCATCTAATTTGTATTTATTACAGTTGCAAAAACATTCTACATATTTCATAGAACAGTTGTTGTTTCTATAGAAACAACTTCCCTCAAGCGCTTTGCTTTGATGAGGCATTTTTATAGCAAGAATTATTAAAATTAATACTGACAAAAACAGTGTTTTAAAAAAATAGTTTTTATTTATCTTGTTAAAAGAGTCCATTTTATTCCCCCTTTTTATTTTTAATCCCTAAGTACATTTTACATATAATGCAAATTGAAATTCAATCATTTTTATTAAATTGATTTTGTTATGGGTTTAATGCGGTTTTTGTTTTTTATAAAATTTTTAAACTTTGAAATATTAAATTTGCTTATTGCCAATTATTTTATTTTAGTTTTACGAAGCTTGCAGAGGTTTTTTATTGGAGTTAAGATGTTTTTTAATTTTCATGGCAATAAAAATATGGAGTTTTTATGGGAATAGTAGGAAATTCTTTTTTTGCGGGATTAATCGTAGGCCTCGTTTTTGGTTTTTTATTTGTTTTTGAAAAGCGAAAACTTATCAATTTTTCAGCTGAAAAATTCTCTTATAGTTTTACTCAAGCTTTAAGTTCTTCTTTTGGAGTTTTCTTTCGATATTTATTGCTTTTGGTGGTATTTTATTTGTTAATATCTAAATATAATTTTTCATTAATTTATTTATTTATAGGATATTTAATTTCTTTTTGGACAATGCTTTTGTTTACCATTTTCAAAAATAAAAGTTTTAAGCCGTAAGGGGTTTTGATGAAATTTGAAGTTTTAGAACCGCAAGAAACTGTAAATTTATTTTCTTTTTTAGGTGTTAAAAATTCTTTTTTTGAAATAAATATTTATACAATTTTATATACGTGGATTGCGATGGTTTTTCTTGTTGGTGGCGGATTGATAGCTCGTCATTATTTGAAAAAAGAGAATCATCCTACATCTTATATATTTCAACAAGCTATTATTTTTTTAGCAGATCTTTGCGCGGAATCTATTGGCTTTTTTAAATATGAATATTTTGCGTTTGTGGGCAGTATGTTTTTCTTCACGTTGGCTTGTAATTTGATAGGTATTTTGCCTTTTTGTAAAGAGTCTACGGTTGATATAAACACAACATTTGCTTTAGGCATAAGTGCTTTTTTGTTTGTTCAATATCAAAGTATAAAATATTTAGGATTACGTGGTTATCTAAAAACATTTATAGAACCTGTTGCTTTTTTACTTCCTTTGGAAGTTGTAGGCAAGCTTGCAAGTGTTGTTTCGATGTCTTTTCGGTTGTTTGGAAATATTTTAGGTGGAGCGATTGTTTACTCCCTGCTTGTAATGTTATTTGAAGGCTTTAGTTTGTATTACCTTATTTTTACATATTTGATTTTGTTTATATTTTGGATCTTTAGCAAAAAGTTTAATCTTTTTAAAATTAAAATTTTGAAATATTTTTTTTATACCTCTTTTTTAATAATTTTTTTACTTTCAGGTGCGCAGATGTTTTTTGGAGTATTTGAAGGTTTCATCCAAGCATTTGTTATCACGATGCTTGCTATAACATACTTATCGGTTGCTCTTGCTCATGGATCCCATGATGATGAGCATTTAACAAAGGAAGAAAAATGTTAACTCCTCTAATTCTAGCATACTTAGGTCCTATTTTTGCAATTATCTTTAGCGCTTTAGGTGTTGCTTTTGGTCAAGGTTTTGGTGGATTTGGTGCACTTGATGGTTTAGAGCGGCAAAAAATGGGACATGAAGCAGGCTTTCGAACGTTGATGATAGGTCTTGGTATAACAGAAAGTGGTGCGATTTTAGCATTTGTCGCGGTAATTTTATCTATTTTTGATATTTCTAAAGATACAACAACGATGGGAGTTGGACTTGCAAGATTTGGAAGTGGATTTGCAATGGGGCTTGTTGCGGCTGTGGTCGGATTTTCATCAAGTATGGCGGTAAAAGAAGCTTGCAAATCAATTTTTCGTCAACCCAATTTTGCGCAAAAAATTACAACATTTATGTTGATTACACAATCTATTATTGAAGCACCAGTTATTTTTGCATTTATAATTTTTTTGATAATTAAAACTTTTGTTGTTAATCCGATTTCACTTTATCAAGGAATGCATCTTTTCGCTGCCGCACTTGTTATCGCATTTGGTTGTGTTGGGCCAACGATAGGGCAGGGAATTTTTGTCAAAAGTGCATGTCATTCGATAGGTTTAAATAAATCTGCTTACAGTAAAATTTTTCCATTTACTTTGTTTAGTCAGGCGATTATCGAAACGCCGGTTATCTTTTCTTTTATAGTTTCATTTTTGCTTATTTATTCCAAATCTTCTTCATTGCTTTTTACATCAGTTGTTTCTTCTTTGGCTGCTGCGATTGCTATGGGATTTGGTGCAATTGGAGTTGGTATTTCGACTGGTTATGTTGCATCCAAGGCATGTAAAATGATTGCAGAAAATCCAGACAATTATAATTTGATTTTGCGAAATACTTTAATGACGCAAGCAATTATTGAATCATCTGCTATTTATTCTCTTGTAATTGCTTTGTTTGTGATGTGGAAGTGACAAGAAAAAGGCGTTTCGCCTTTTATTTTGTTTAATCCTGTTTTATCTAAATTCTTTTTTTGTTTGTTAATTAACTCTTCCTTCATTTCTTTATTTTTAATTTATGACGTCATTCTGTTTTAAGTTTGTTTTCTAATTCTTCTTCTGTTTCTTTTATCTATTTTTTTATTTCTGGCTGCTCCCGCAGGGGGGCAAAGGATGAATGCGCACCCTTTGCAATCACGCATTAAAGAGGTTTCTTTAAAATCTCTACAGCACTAAACTCGCCGGGATACAACTACGTTGTACTCCGACTCAAACAGATAGTGCTGGATCAGAATCTTACATTCTCATTAAGACGTTTTTCTAAATTTTTCAACAATTCAAATTTAGAAAAATAAAGGAAGATACATATTATGCCGTTTGTACCCATTCGACTACGCCATAAAAAGGCTTCGCTCAGGGCAAACGGATTTTTTATGTCTGGTTTCAGGGGAGGTCTATTGTATCTATTGTGGATCCTTATTTGCAAGGCTACTGTCGCAGCACAATGAAATTGTGACCAGACAGTTTAGCGTTGCGTTGAAGGAAATCCAAAAGTCTCTTTTTGCGCATAGGAGAGTACAGAGAGGATTTTGCGTATAATCCTCTCTGTCACCTTGCGTGTAGCAATCCAAAGATAAAAATAAATTAAAAGATAAACTAAGAATAAATAAATTTTGCACGTCAGAGATTCCAAAGATATTTCTCTTTAGTTTGGGGATCCAAGGGGGCTGTATTTTGAGCGCCCTTGGCCCATAGTTTACCCGACGAAGCTTTATGCGAAGTCTGGGCGGGTAGAATCTTTGACAAAATAAAATTAAAAAACAAACTTAAAGTAGAATAATAAAAATATGGATAAATGTAAGGAATGATTAATTCCTTCTTGGATTCTTTAAACCAAAATGTTAAATTATCTAGCGCCTTTTTATAAACCAAAAAATTCTAAAAAATAGTGTGAAAATGGAAGAAAAATTAACTCCCTTGATGGAGCAATATTTTCAAATCAAAAATAAATTATCAAATGAAAATCCTGATACAATTTTGTTTTATCAAGTTGGAGATTTTTACGAACTATTTTTTGAAGATGCAAAAACGGTTTCATCATTTCTTGCCATCGCACTTACAAAGCGTGGAAAATGTAAAGGTCTAGATATTCCTCTTTGCGGAATTCCCGTTCATGCGATTCGCCATTATTTAACCAAATTGATTAAAGGTGGATTTAAAGTTGCAATTTGTGATCAACTTACAGAACCAAAACCTGGAACTGTAGTCGAGCGAGGTATCACACAAATTTATACGCCAGGTACTCTTACCGATTCTTTGATGTTAGACGAAAAGGCAGCCTCATATCTTTTTTCTTTTTATCCGATGCAAGATCAGTGGGGTTTAATTTTTGGCGAACTTTTGACGACGCAACTTTTTGCAACCGTTTTGCCACAAGAAGCTTTTAGATCACTTGAAAACGAACTTGCACGGTTTTCTCCAGACGAAATAATAATTTCAAACAATTTTAAAAATTCATCTTTCGATAGTTTTTTCAAAAAGTTAGGTTATCCAACAAGTCCTACAAGTTTTGAAAATGAAAAAGATGATATCGCTGGTCCGCAGTTTAACAAGGAGTGGTTGCTTTCACAGTTCGGTGAAAAAGATTTCAAAAAAATAGATTATTTCCCAGCACTTCAAAATTCTATTTTTTTATTTTTTAGCTATCTGCAGCGAACGCAAAACAAATCTATAGAGCAGTTTAAGCAGATTCAGTTTTATGAGCCAGAAGATTTTTTAATCTTAGATTCTGCAACGCAAAAGAATCTTGAACTTGTAAAAAACAGTATTGACGGTGGTCGTAAAAATACACTTTTCGAAATTTTGGATAATGCTAAAACTGCAATGGGTTCGCGAACCGTTAAGAAATGGATTACTCGGCCACTTATTCAAAAAAATGCAATTTTGCAGCGCCAAGAAGTTGTAACTGCACTTTCAAATGATGTTCAAACATTGCAGACATTAGAGCAACAGTTATCAACGCTTGCAGACATTGAGCGAATTGTTGGTCGTATTGCGCTTGGTAAAGCAATGATTCAAGATTATCTTGCGCTAAAAGATTCACTTGCAATAATCGATCCGATCAAAAAAACAGTTTCCAATTTAAAACAGTTTGATCTGATAAAAATTATTTCGGAAAAGCTTGGTAATTTTAATGATCTTTTAAATTTGCTGCAAAATAGTTTGAATCAAGAAATAACAAACAATTTTTTGATAAAATTAGGATTTGACGTAGAGCTTGATCGACTTCGTGATTTAGCAATAAATGCACAAAAAGCGATTTTAGAACTTGAGCAAAAAGAGGTTGCACGCAGCAAAATAAATAGTCTTAAAATTAGTTACAACAAAATTTCTGGATACTACATCGAAATCACCAAAACAAATTTACATCTTGTTCCAGCTGATTATATTCGGCAGCAAACTCTGAGTAACAAAGAAAGATTTATCACTCCAGAGCTTTCACTGCTCGAGCGAGATATCACAAAAGCGCAAAATGAAATCGATGCGGTAGAGGCAGAAGTTTTTGCAAAAATAAAAAATCAAATTTTTGAAGAGTTGCCACACCTTCGTCAACTTGCACATGCACTCTCATATCTTGACGCACTTTATAGTTTTGCATCGGTAGCATACGGCAATAGTTATGTCGCACCACAGTTTAATGAAAGTAGAAATATTTTAATAACCGATGGGCGACACCCAGTAATCGAACAAAAACTTTCAAACAAATTTATTGCAAATGATACGACATTAACTGATAAAGAATCGCTTTTAATTATCACCGGACCAAACATGGGTGGTAAATCTACTTACTTGCGGCAAGTTGCGCTTATTTCCATCATGGCGCAGTGTGGAAGTTTGATTCCTGCAAAAGCTGCAAGCTTGCCAATTTTGGATCGCATTTTTACACGAATTGGTTCGGGCGACAATTTGGCAGAAGGAAAAAGTACATTTTTGGTAGAGATGGAAGAAACTGCATCAATTTGCAATCAAGCTACAAAAAACAGTCTTGTGATTTTGGATGAAGTTGGACGTGGTACAAGTACTTACGACGGCCTTGCACTTGCACAAGCTGTTGTCGAATTTATTTATGAGAAGATAGAAGCTCGATGCCTTTTTGCAACTCACTATCATGAACTTACGCATCTCAAAGATCACTTTGACGGAATTCAAAATTATTATATGTCTTCGCGCAAAACAGACAGCGGCATTTTATTTTTGTACAAGATTATACCGGGATTTTCGCAAGGGAGTTTTGGTCTAGAAGTTGCAAAGCTTGCACAGCTTCCAGTAGAAATAATTTCACGTGCAGGCAAAATACTCCAAGCACTTGATATAGCAGAAAACAAATTCGATCAAAATTTATTTCAAAAACAAAATTTGCAACAATCATTTTTTAATCAAAATAGTGATGAACTTGCAAATGAAATTAATTATCTAAAAAATGAACTGTCAAAAAAGAATTTAATAATTGATGAGATCAAAAAAATAAGCCTTGATGAAATCTCACCAAGGCAAGCTTTGGATATTTTGTGGGAATTAAAAAAGAAAATTTAAGAACTATGATGTTCAAATAACGGTTTACGCGCAGGCATATCTTCAGGTTTTGACTTTACTAAATCTTTGAAACCATTTTGTTTTTTAGCAGATTCATGCGTTGTTAAATCCTTCAATCCATTCGATTTTTTACAAACTTTTGCATCATGTTTCGTTTCATCACATTGTTCTCTTTTAGCAACTAATGCACCTGTGTTCCCAGATAAATCTTGTGGAATTAGATCAGAAAATCCTCGAGTCGATCGTAATTCTGGAAAAATAGTATCAAATAATTCTTTTCCTTTTCGAGTAATATCTCTACTTACCTCATCTAGGTGTTCTTTTTTAAGTCGTCCAAGAGCATCTTCTCCTATTTCTTGCTCGACAACGGATTTGCATACTTTTTTTGCCAATATGACGCGCTGAGAAGCTAAAGGATGTATTTTATCCGAATAATTTTCTGGCTCACAGCTATCCAAGGAAATTAATGCTTCGTTATATTTTTTCCCACATAAAGCTGCATATAAATCTGCTCTTGATTCATCATTCTGAAAATGGCCGTAAAATAATGGTGGTCTAATATCTTCCAAAAACAAATAATTTAATGCATAGCGACGCAAAATTTTATGTCCCCATTCATGTCTAAATACAGCCGCTGCTTCTTTTTTTGATAAAGACGATAAAAAATTTTCTGCGAAATAAAAAGCTTCCTTCCCTCTAAATTTCCCATAAGCAGCAGGACTACCGTAAGTAGCATTCTCTTCATTAAAAAAATAATTTCTTGGATCTCCTCCAAGCTCTAATATTTCTTTTTTTATAAATTCGGCCACTATAGAATCATTTAAACTAAGTTTTTTGCAACGTTTTAACCAACCCCAAAATAGATTTTGTTTAATAATATCAGATGTTTTTTGTCGTTCCGAATTTATGGCTTCAATTTTTTTTAGTCGTTCTAGTTCGGATTCTTTTAAAGCATCTACCAATGCTTGTAGTTGTTTTTGTATAAATTCGGTAATCGTAGAGCTTCTTAAACTAAATTTTTTCCAATATTTTAACCAAAACGAATTTGAATTTACGGATTTCCAATCAGTGTGTTGCAAAAATTTATCAATTTGTTCTACGTAATTATCAATTTTTTGTTCAGCAAGTTCTTCTACTTGCTGATAATTTTTGCCTTTTAGCTTGTCAAAAGAAAAATAGATACGCTCCCAAAATAGCTGATCCTTGCTTTCTAATAAATCAGGATCTGAAAAATCTCTCACTGATGCATACGATAAATCTACATATTTTTCAAAAAAATCCCTCAACGATTCAGTGGTGGCAAGTTCTTTATTTTGATCCATATACCAGTAAAAATCTTTTTTTCCATCGTAGATAGATCGAACATAAGGTCTCTGTAATAAACTTGGATCACGCTTTGCTTTAGAAATTATTAAAAGATTACGCAGATAAGGGTACGCTTCTTTTAAAAATGGATAATCTTTGTACAATTCGCTTAAAAATGATTCTTTATCTTTTTTATACTCTTCATACTTTTTTTCTAAAACAATTGCCGCTATTTTTTCATATTTTTTGGCTTGCTCTTCATCAGTTTCTGTAATCGCTTTTGGAATATCGCGCAGCATATCAAAAAAAGTTCTTCGGGGCATTTGAACTAAATTTTGTTCTTTTTTGAGTGGACTTTGAACATGTGCTTGAAAAGATCGTAAAAAATCCATTAGTGGATTAGCCGATAAATCATTCAATCCGGCAGTAAGTAAACCAAGTAATAAAATTAACTTTTTTAATATTTTCATAGATTCTCCATTAAAAATTGTATTTTTATTTTGAATCAGTTTTTATAAGCTCTTTTTGTAGTAATTCGTCATATTGTTTTTTCCAATTTTCTTTCAACTTTGCAAGCACATTTTCCCCGGCTCCTTGTGCATCAAGTTGACTTCCCACCATCTTTATCGCATCGATTCGTTTAGCATTAGAAGGATGCGCAGGATCTACAGCTTCAGCTTTTTCGCCGCTCTTTTCTAAACTTTCTTGGGCAAAAAATAATAAATCAATGAATTTGCTTCGATATTTTTTCCCACAACAAGCCATAAAAAGGTCTGCCTTAAATTCATCAATTTGCTTTGCAATATTCATCAACGGCAATATGCACATTTTAAATGTTTCATCTGATAAAGTTGCTTGTGCAAACCCGCTAAATAAAGGTAAAAAATAATCATTAGTTTTTTTATGGCCCAATTCATGAAGTAGCAAAGCCTTCTTTTCCGTTTCTGGAAGAACTGAAAAAATTGATTCACTTGCTAAAAATACATGACAATTTCCTTGTAATCTAAGATAACCAAAAGGTGTCGTCAAAATTAAACCTTCGGGAGATTCATCAATTCTTTTAATAAAACCTTTAAAAAACTCTAATCGAAATTCATTATTAAAAATCTCTTTTTCAGTGACATAGTAAAAATCATCGGGATTTTCACCAAACTCTAGCAATGTATTTTTTAGGAATTCGGCAATTGTTGAACTTGAATCAGAAAAATTAACAACTTTTTTTAAACCTAAATCAGAAATAATTTTAGCTTGGCTTGAATTAGTAAAATCAAATAGACACCCATTTTTTACGCTTCTGTCATTTAATGCTAGTTTTATCCTGTCAAAATTATCATTTATCAAACGCCAATAATTTTGATTATCCCATATCTCAGGGCTTATGAAATCTTTTATATTAGAATTAGTTAGATCAAAATATTTTATCCAAAATTCTCCTAAACTGTTTGTTTGCAAATATTCTTCAAGTCTATCCACATTAAACATGTTTAGATTTTCATTTTTGTTAACAATAGCTTTTACATAAGGCCTGTTTAACAACTCTGGATTAAGTTTTGCCTTACAAACTATTAAAAGATTTCGCCAAAAAGGTATAAGATCTCCTACAAAAGGATATTCTCTTTGCAATTCTTGCAAAAACGATTCTTTGTCCTGTTTAAATTCTTGATACGTTACAGCCGATAAAACATTTAGATTTGCAGTAAATAAACTGAGTAATAAAATTAACTTTTTTAACATTTTCATAAATTCTCCATTAAAAACTGTATTTTTAGCTCTTTTATTAAAATAATAGTAATAACAACTATATTAATGAATGAATTACTATTTGCAACCGCTTGAAAGTTATTAAAATCAATATATTTCAGACAAAAACTATTAGTTTTTAGGCGGTTTACAAAAAATATGATTGCTTTAATGTTATTTTAATGCTTATAAATCGAATTAATTTAAAAATAAAAGGGTCTATTTTATGAAAAAATCGTTAATTTTCACATTTTGCTTAATTTTGCTTGGAAATCAAGCAATTTTGTCAGAGCAAAACAACTTGTCTTTATTTGCTCGAGCCGTCAGTGCAATTCATACATTTTTTGCACCAGCTAACTTTGCAAACAAGATTGTAAGAACAACTCAAGAAGTTAAAGAACTTCCAACGATCAAAGCAAATTTAGAAACAGAACCAAATTTGATAACTTTTGTAAAAACAATGAAAGAAAATAGTTTCTACAATGTTGTTAATCAGTTGAAACAATCTAAAAATGACCTGGAATATTACTTAGAAGCTGGAAAACAAAATTTGGACAAAATAAAAAATGAAGAAAATTTCAGCTTAATAAATTTTGCAGATATGGAATCATTAATAAAACGTTTAGATTTTCAAATTCAAACTTTAAGTAAAATCCAAGAATTTAGAAATTCATTCTTAGAATATTTATCATCTAAATTAAACGATATTGATGTCCGTTATTTTAAAATATATTTTCCATGGACAACTTCTTTTCAGATTAAAAATTTAAGACAAGAGTTTGAAGAAGATTTAACTAAACTTAAAGACGCTTCAATTTTTGCTCTAAATACAACGAGTGAAGAAAGCATCCAAGCGATTGAAAAGCTTGCTGAAAAAATAAATCAATTAGAAAAAGATTTAATAACTTTAAAAGATAAAATGTTTGCCGAGGAGCAAGCGCGTCAAACGCGTCAAAATGCTTTGATAAAAAAACAACAAGAGGAACGAAATAAACTTTTAAATTTAAAGCCTCAAAATACAAAAGTTAATAAAGTATCAAAAATTTCTGATTCAACATTGGATAAAAATTTTGATGAAAAATTTGAGTGGACAACAGCAGCTTGCCAAGCAGTGCACCTTGAAGGATCAACTTATATTCCGGGAAGAAAGGCTTAAATCTTTTTTCAAAAATATTTGATAAAAGGACAAAGGGATCAGAAATGGTCCCTTATTTTTTTACCTAATTTTCTTAATTTAATTTAATTCTATTCTTCTTCCGTTTATTTAAAATTATTCTGCTTTAAGTTTGTTTTACTTTTTTTTTAATCAAATTAGCTCCGCTAGGGCCAAGGGTGTTGATTTGAACACCCTTGGATCCCCAAAACAAAGAGGTTTCTTTGTAATCTCTCTACGCGCTAAACTCCTGCATCCAGTAAAACTGGACTGCAGTTCAAACAGGTAGCGCTAATTTGGAATCCTATATTCTCATAAAGACGTTTTTCTAAATTTTTCAACAATTCAAATTTAGAAAAATAAAGGAAATATAAAATAGATTTTCGCAAAAGTTCTAAACCCAGTAAATAAAATTTGTGTATCCGCATTGCAACGCTACTATCGCAGTGCAACGTAGTTGCATCCAGATAGTTTAGCGTTGTAGGAAATCCAAAAGTCCTCTTTTGGCGCACGGAGGATGCAAGGAGGTTTTTGCGACAAAATCTCCTTGCCCCACTGCGGGAGCAGCTAAAGATAAAAATAAAAAAAGAAAGAAACGGAAGAAGAAATTAATATCAAAAATTTTAAAATTTAAAAAATATTTAATTAAAATTAGACAAAACATGGATTGTAACAAAATAAGAAAGGGGCGGAATTTTCCGCCCCTTTCTTATTAATTGTTTTTTGCAACTTTACTCTAACGAAACAACTCCGCTATCAGTTCCTGCTAATATTGTTCCATTTCCGGAAATATTTTCAATCCAGTGTAGTCTTAAAAGTGAGCTCAAATCTGTTGGAGCATAAGGAGTTGTCATATTCCACTCTGCGGTGTTGTAAGGAAGAATTCTTAATGCATTGTAAACAGTTTCTGACGGATCAAATCTTGTGTAAAATCGTCGTGCACCATCGGTGTAAAAAGATAATGATCTATCAAGAGATGTTATTGTACCGCTGGCGTTTGTATAAGTGTTTGTGTCAGGTACATTGTCAGTTGAATAAAACGAAGATGATGTTGTAATTAAATCGAACAAACTATTTTGGTAATAATTATGTCCACCTACATCTGTGAAATGAATTCCAAAAACTTTGCTTGCTTGTCCATAATTTGGAATGGATGCGGAAGGTGTACGTTTGGTTGAGTAGAGAGAATGGTAACATTTTGTAGAATCTATAGCAGTCCAGTCAGCGGTTGTTGCATCGCCTAATAATTTAGTTGATATGTAAGTTCCTGCATTTGTTGATAATATTCCGCGATAACCAGTAACATCGCTATCAAGTTTTACAATTTTGAATCCAGAAATTACTGCATTTGCAGGTATGTTGCCCGAGCCAGATTGGGCGATTGTAGTACCGGCCATTGCTGTGGTTGTATTTGCAAGAGGAATTCTCCATAATTTATCAGTTATGCTACCTACGGATGTAATATCTTGCTCAACGGCGTAAATATTGGTTCCATCACTTTCTACTTGGCTTACTGCGCCAGTGATTGAATTTTGTAATAATCTGCTCCAGCTAAAACTTGTTCCGAATATTGTGTTTAGATCTGAAATTCCGCCTGTTGCTGGTGCGGTGCTGAATCCTGCATTTGTTGTTGTAGCATAAACATAAAGTCCATGGTCACAACCTGCGAAAAAATAACCTTTGGTATCTGTTCCATTTAATGGAGCTCTTGAGAATTCTAAGCATCTTACCATTGCAGAATCGGTGAATGTTGTTGCTTTATAGTTAGCAGGAAGTGAAAAGTCTGTTGTTATAGCATTTGCCATTCCAGATTTAGTTTGAGCAATTGCAACTTTTTGATAACCGCCAAAAAGCGCAAGTGAGTTACAGAAGTTTGCGGGGTTATAAAGAGCTGTTGTACCTTGCATCAAATCTAAACAACATGAAATTCCGTAAGTATTGAAAGTTGTATCGCTGTTTAAAATGTAAGGAAGCGAACTTGCTGTGTTAGCTGTTGTGTTCCAAGTGGATCGGAAAACAGCTTGAGTTCCAGTTGATGTTGAGTTAAATGCAACTTCCCAAATCTTTCCATTACTTGCATCGACGGAGAAGAATTGTACTCTATCTGTGGTGCTTGCATTTGTAAGTGGAGAAGGTGAAACTCTTTCCCATTTTGTCCAACCGGCAATAATTCCGTTGTTATCAAAAAGAGCTTGAGATGCCCAGACTCCTGGATCATTATTTGCATCTCTAGCTGCGCCATTGAATGATACATAAACAGTATCGCCTATCACTTCCATATCGGAAGCGTAGTATGTGTTTGCCCAAGGAGCGACACCGCCACCAACAGTTAAAGAATATTGAGAATCACCGGCTAAATTTACTTCATTAAAGTTATTAGCAAGTGACATACAATTCGATGTATTTTGCATTACGTGGGATTCTGTTGGGCTATATCTTAAGCAGAAAACATAATTTCCTAGTGAACTATTTCCTCCACCTTCAATTCCACCATTAACGATTAAATAATATTTTCCAGTTGATGTGCTCATTTCTCTAATTTTGTTTATATCAACAGAAGCAAATTTTGTGTTATTTGTATTACTGTATACAAAAATTGTATTTACATCGTTTGCTGCAGGATTTACGCCAGGAGCTAAAACTTCTTTGAGAGAGAATGCCCCATTATTTATTGTAGCAGTTGATATAGCACAGTAATAATTTGTTCCCGCAGCGCCTACATTTACGGCCTTAGCAGATCCGGTAATAATCAAAGAATATAAACTTGTACTCCAATATAAATCATTTACAACTGGAGATGTTGTCATGATGGAATCAGTACTTCCCATTCGAAGTGGATTTGCAAAAGCCTGATCGGCATTCCATTGAAGAGCATTTCTCATTACGACAGGTGCGCTTGTTCCGCTTACCCAAATAGCTGAAATTCCAGAACCTAAAGAGTTGGCTCCTCCTCCAACTCTAGAATGAACACGTACAAATGCGAATTCTGTAGATCCTGTAATATGATCCCAATTTGTTGCTGCATTTCCATCTGTATCTGTTATTAAAGATGCTGTAGCAATACCAGTAACGGTGTAGCTAGAACTTGAAAGTTGTATTGCTTGAAAAAGATTTGAACTGCTTTTAAATGGTAAATGAGTTGCTCCAACACCACCATTATTTACAAGACCGATTGATGATATAGCGTCTATGGCGCCCCCGGTTGCCATACCTGTAAATGTTGTATCGGTTCGTGCAGCTTTGGAAATAGAATTTGCTGCATTTGCAGCCACTGTGGCTACATAAAATGTACCTGTGTAGCGGTCGAAAGCTTTAGATCCAATATCTTGTGCGAAGTTAGCAGTTCCGCTGCTTTGACTTATTTGTGTAAGCGGTGCAAGCGATGTAAATAAACATGTAGCACCAAGCAATGTCAGTATCTTAAGTTGCTTCATATTATTCTCCTTATTTTTTTCATTAACTAATTAACATTTTTATTTAAAATTTCCAGCGAATATCCATGCCAAGTCCGGCTCCGATCATATCTGTCTTAAATGCATTCTTACCATCAAATGGGTAGTTATAAAAAACATTTAAGCGTGGTGCCCATTTCGAATCTTCCATGTGAATACTAAAGTCGTAATCGACCATGAAGTGAATTACATGCATCGAAAAGCCTTTGATTAAGCTATCGCTATTGACTGCTGAATAATCGAAAAGAGAAGAATCCGTTGCCTTTAAGGTATCTTTTTCTTGTTTGTTGTAGGAATATCCGACAAGTGCTGAAAGACCTTTTAAAATATGGTCAAATTTGATATCGGTACCAAGATGCCACAATGTTCCTTTTTCTTCTTTTGCATTGCCATGAGCGAGTCGAATATCACTTTGTTGTTTGGAGAATGTTTTCATTCTCTTGTCCATTGTTTTGTTAAAGAAGAATGTTACGCTAGCTTGGCCGTCGATTGTGAACCAATCTTTTGGCATCATATCAAATTGTGCAAACAGAGGAATACCCCAGTGGCCATTGTATCCAGTTGGAACTGAGAAAACATAATTTGTCTTTTCTTTGACACCGGTTGGGAATAAAACTCCAGCTTTTGCAGTTAAGTTAAATTTAATTGGGTCATCGCCTTCTGTTTTGAAATTACCTTCCCATCCAAGAAGTAAACTTGCATCACCAAATGATGTTTTTTCATATTTTGAGCCGTAAGAGTTGTAGCCATATGTATTTAAAATAGTATTTAATTGATTTTTGAATTGAATCCACTCATGTGTTGTTTTTGAATAAATTCCGTTATCTGGTGAAAGATCTGTATAAGAAATGCTTCGTACACTTACACTGCGAACAGGAACATGTAAATCTACAAAGAATTTTGATACCAAATTCTGACGAAGATCTATGTTAACATCATGAATTCTGAATTTGCCATGGAAATCTAATTGACCAAACGTGCTGTTTGTTGCGCTATGATTTACAACACTTTGAAAAAAATTTGCGAAATATTGAGCATCTGCAAGTTTTTGAACGTTTTCAAAGAGATAAAGCATATCATGCGTGCCGACTCTGTTTAGAAGCGAACCACTATGTCCGTTTTTGTCCCAAGCTGATCTTGTATCTCCATATGCGTATGACACATCTAATTTGGTAAACCAATCATAATTTTCATAGTTTTCTACTTTATCGAACAAACTTGTTGTTGATGATCTGTGCAAATGTGCAGCTTTATAAAAATGAGCATTATCGATTGCTGCTACATTTGTTGTTAATCCTACTGCTAGGATAGTTATAAGCAGTTTGCGATTTTGTTTCATCATAATCCTCTCCTTATTTTTCCCCTACGATTCTACTTATGTTTTGTAAATATTTAGTTTTGTAACTTTTTTAGTTTTTCAAAAAGTAGTTTATTTTGGCAACAAATTCGTTTTTTGAGTTAGTTTTCGAAATATTCCCAAGGGAAAAGCGGCTGAAGAGTTTCATAGTTTTCGAAGAGAGGTTGGGCGAAAATGATATGAAAATGTTTTGGAAGAGTTACGAGTTCAAGAAGCTTTATTGTAGCGATAAAATCTTTTTTGTTACCTTTTCTTGCGGCAATAAAGCAGTCGGGATCTTTTAAAATCATTTCAAGTGTTGCAATTGCTAGAACAAAAAGTTGAGCGCCTGAAATTTGCGATTGTGCACCTAAAAATATAGGAGGATTTACATTAGGGGTATTTTGTTTTTGAGCAGAATTGTATTCGCCGCTTCGTTGTGCTTGCATTTTTAAATTGTAAATTTCTTTTCGCCATTGCGCGTTACTTTGTAATTTTTCGTATAGTTCGCTAGTCAAAATAGCTTTGTTAGCGCCGTATTCTTTTTGAAATTCTTTTATGATTTGGTTAACTATAGATGTTTTGCCCATAAAATATGGATTTGATTTTTGATCCAAATAACTTAAATCAAAGCTGAATATTCCACAATTTGTTGTTGGTGGAGTAAAGGATTGTAGAAATGTATTTTCTTCAAAAAATGCGAATTTTAAGTTAGATGTTAAACCAAATGTTTTTAACGTTTTGCCTTTCATTTTTTCATTTTCTACAAGAGGTAAAAGCTTTTGAACTAAGTAAAAACGGTTTGTTTTAGGTTCATGTTTTACGATCGTTGGAACTACTGGGTATTTTAATTTTCCGATTTGGTTGTTTTGGCAAAAAAGTAAGTTTGCAAGTGTTGAATACCAATATGTTCGGAGTGTTCTTATAAATGGGGTTAAAAACTCTTCGCTTCTAAACTCGCTAGAAAACTCAAAAGTTGCGAGCAGTTTTTGTTGATTTGTTAGTTCTAAAGTTTTATTTGTTTTTCCATCATTTAGATTTCCAGTTTGCTGTGGAGGAATAATTTCTCCGTCAAAGTCGCTCCAAAGTTGATTTAAATTTTCATTATGAATCATTTCGGTGAAAATTCTTGTAAGTTGTTTGGAAAATATATCTAATAATTGAAAGTTGAACTGCCAAATACTTAAATATTCTTTACTGCGGTTGAAAGTTTTACCTAGGTTTTCGCGCTCTTCTTCAAGTTTTGTGAATGTTGTTTCTTCGTTGTATCTGCTTAGAGGAGTATTGCTTTGAAACTCTGAGAGTTGCATGGTTAAATGTTTTGATAATGGATCAATTAACATAGCTTCAAATGACTGATCTTTTCTTCTATCTATAATCTCAAAAAGTGCTAGGCGTAGAAAACTTTCTTCTCGAAAATTTTCTGCCATTAGTGGAAATTCTTGTTTTGAATTTAAATGTGCAAAAAGTTGTGCTTCGCTAATAAAATTTTTGTAAAAACTGTGCTCGATATCAAAATTTTGGTTAAGAAGAGCAAGCTGGTAAAGTAAATAATTTACTCTTATGTTTTCGCGGGATGACCTTGGGTACATACTCATAAAGTCTACAAAAACTGCATTTTTTATATTTTGTTCTTTTAACTTCGCTGTGAAATCGTTTAAGAAAATATCAAAGGACGCAGGGAAATTTACTTGCGTAAAAATCATTTGTTCGACATCAACATTTTTTAGACCATAGGATGATACTTTGCAAAGTGGTCGTAAAATTCTAACTTGTGATTGATTTAAAATATTAAATAAAAAATGTTCATTTTTAAATGTGAATGGAATCCATCCATTGGCATTAATTTTTTTTAGTAAAAATAAATTTTGAATAAATTTTGTTTCTGGTTCTACATCTGCCAAAAATTTTTCTTGAGAAAATCTGGCTGCGATTAGTTCGAGTTCAATTTTTTTTGCATTTTCAAAGTAGCTGTTAAAAAGAAAATCTTTATTTTGCTGGATGAACGTTCTTATTTCGCTTATAAAAGTTGTATCTTTGAGTTCCGATTCAAAGTCTGTGTAAACAAGTCCATCTGGCTTGTATGTGAAATGACTAACTTGTGCTGGAAGATCAGCGATGAAAATGTTTTCTTGAAACTTAAAAACTTCTGCAAATTGCGAAGAAGAATTGTCCGTTCTTTCATATTTTTCGATATCATCTCCGAAGTCCATCCAGTTTTTAACATTTCCAAGCATTGTACTTTTGCCAACACCATCCACAAAACTGCAGAAAATATAAACTGTTGGTTCATTATTGATTGCTTGCAAATTGGACAAAAAGATAGGAACAAATTTTTGAGAATGTTTGGTAGCGCCTTTTTTTTGTTTTATAGATTGTTCGATTGGATACGTTATATCTGGACCTGTGTAATATCTGAATAATGGTAAATTTGAGCTCATCAAATAGTTTGCATATTCAATGGAGAACAAAATATCTTGAGTCGCTGCTAGTTGATTTGAATTGGTTTTGAACTCGCGGGAGTAAATATCTTCCCAAAAAGCTTTTAATATTTTTAGAATATTTTTGTGATCTTGTTTTTTTAATTTTTTTTCCAAAATATTTTTGTACTCTAAAAGTAAATCATAAGATTCGCCGAAAGCATGTTCTTGAAAAATTGAGCTGTTTTCATCAAAGAGCTCTACAAGCTCTGGGTTTATATGCAGATATGTTGGATTTTCTGTTTTTTTTAATATTTCATTAACATCTTTAAATAAGAACCCTGTTAGAAATCCAAATTTATTGTGAAGTTGCTGCGACCAACCTGTTTTATTTTTGGAAAATGCTTCGTCGTTGATGGATTCTTTTTTATAATTTGTATAATAAGACGGGAAAGCTCCTTCCTCATATCCTGTGACAACTATTCGTCCGCAAGCATTTATATTTTCAGATCTTAGTTTTTGCTCAAGGCTTAAAAAACTTTGTGCCGTTTTGGTCAAAATATGTTTATGGTATTCGTGGGTGTATCTGCTTGCTGTCCGTGCGTCATAATGCGAAACAAAGCTTTTTACAAATTGATGCTGTTCTTGTGGGTTTGTAGCAATATTAGTTTCTAGCTCTGCAACTGCCAAAAGTGGAGTTGTAAAAAGGAGGAGTGTGAAAAAATTAAAAATTTTTATGAGCATAGTTATTACCTAGTTCATTAGATAAAATTTCAGAAAGCTCTTTGTGCGTTTTGGAAGCGTTTTGATACGTTGCATAGAGTGGTGAATCTTTTAAAAATTGCAAAATCGAATTAAATAATAAATCGTAATCGTATGCGGCATTAATATTTTTTAGTTTTATGGCTTCGTTGAAAAGTTCTACAATGCGGTCTGCAAAATGCGCATAAAATTGTTCATATGCTACTAAGTTGTGAGTTTGAAAAAATTCGAAAAGCGATTGATTTAAATTTATATTTTCGTTGTCAAAGTAATTATCACACTGTTCTGTTGGTGAACTTTTGATTATTTCGCCTGTTTCACCATTTACTTTTGCGCTTTCTAAATTAAGCGCGATAGTATTGCATTGTTTTAGGGTTACTTCCCAAAATTCGCCGCCACGAAATCCACTTTTTTTATCTTGATAATAAAACCATTCTTTTTCGCTAAGGATAAGCGTTAATTCTTGTAGCGCTTGATCTATTGCGATCGGACACATTTCGAAAAAATAGTCGGAAATGACCAGCGCTCGTGGATAATATTTTTTTAAATAATTTTTATAGAAAATTGTTTTTTCTTGTTTTGTTTTTAGAGCGGAATTTTGCGTTGTATTGTTTTTTTTTGTGATAGCTTCATTGTTATTGCTTGTTGGAGTTTGCGATTTTGTTAATTCTTTATTGATTTTGTTTTCTGTTTGCATGTTCAGATTTTGTGTGTTTTGGTTCCATTGTGTGCACCACTTACACCCATTTAAAGTAAAAGATGGAAAAATTGAAAAAAAGATTATTAAAAATTTTTTATTCATTTTCTTCCTTGTTTGGAGCAATGAAGACTGGATCCCCGCATTCGCGAGGATGACGTGGGACTTGGTCAATTTTGATATCGCTTGAATTAGGGAGGGAGCCAATATTAAAGTTATCGGTGTTAGTTGCTGAAGAATATGTAAAATTCATATTTTCCTTATTGTCATCCTCGCGAATGCGGGGATCCAGGAAAATATCGGTTTCACTTAAATCTTTCCAATTGGGATTGATCTTTTCGATAAAGTGCATCTTCCATTCACGTTTCCATTTTTTTAATTGCTTTTCTCTTTTAATTGCATCAATTATTGATTCAAATGTTTCATAGTATACAAGCAAATTTACCGAATATTTTTTTGTGAATCCTTTAATTAATTTGTTTTTATGTTCTTGCATGCGCCTTGTAAGATCATTGGTCATCCCAATATATAAGGTTCCATTTTTTTTAGAACAAGTAATATAAACATAAAAGGTTTTCATTGTGGTATTTCTTTTGTATAAATTTTGAAATGGATCCCCGCATTCGCGAGGATGACGGAGGACACTATCAATTCTGATATCGCTTGAATGAGACATATGCAATTCGCGAGGATGACGTGGGACTTTGTCAAATTTGATATTGCTTGAATTGGGTGTGTGCAATTTTTGTGAACTACTTGATAGGATCTTATCTTCATCCTTGATTGGATCTATAAAGACTGGATCCCCGCATTCGCGAGGATGACGGGATCGGTTGCTAATTCCTTCTGAAAATGAGGAATAATTACAATATATATTTCTCTCACTGTCATCCTCGCGAATGCGGGGATCCAGGAAAATATTGTAAATATTCATAAATTTAGAATTGTACAAATATAAAAAATTATTCATTTTCGGGTGCGATTCTAAAATCAATATTTAATCGTTGTATTTTTAATAATAAACTGTTTAGATGATTTTTTAGTTCTATTAAATCGATGGAAACAGGATTTTGATGGAGTATTTTGTCTAAAAATGTTCTTAGGCTTTCCATTTCTAAAATTAATCCATTTTGATCACTTAATAACCAGTTTTTATTGTTTTTATTATTTGATAATGCAAACGAAGATGCTATTAAACATTCTATTGAACCTACAAGCGCATTATGTGTTTCGATGACTCGAGTTAAATAAAAATTCGAATAAGCAGTGTCGTTTTGTAAGTTTATTATGCCTTCAAAGTTGTTTTGCATTAAGCTAATATTTTGCTGACATTGTTGCAAAAATAATGCAGGCGAAAATCCTTTGGATCCCCACCAACTACTGATTTTATTGTAAGATTCTGTAATTCCCTTGTCGAAACAGTTTCCAAGAGGAATAGTTAATGATCCTAGAGTAATATAAACAACCCAATCTTCTACTTTATCACGAGTTGTTGGTATATGAATTCCTGGGCAACCATTAAGAGCAGTTTTTGGAGAAGATTCATTGGAAGAGGTTTTAGATTTTCCCTTTAAAAAACATTCGTAAGTTATTATACCTATGGTTGTGAGTATTGCGGTTGTAACGATCGCACGTTTAACCCAATTCTTAGTTGTTTCTTTAGATTCGAATTCCGCCGTTAGCTCTTTTATTTTTTCTAAATTTATTTGTTCTAGTTTGTAGTTTTCTATTTTTGTATTTTCCAATGTAATAACTGTTGCTGACAAATTTATGTTGTTACCAACTAAACACAGAAACAAACAAAACCAAATTGATTTAAAAAAATTCATAATATTTATCTCCATCAACATTTAATTAAATCAGAAATTAGTCTGAGGCGTCCATCATAGAATCTCCACCTATTCCCATTGAATAGTCTGGATTATTGAATGAAGAGGGATATCTTGATGGTTTAGCAAATCCACCGGAGTAAGGAGAGTTATAATTACTTTGCGGTTTTGTTTTTTGATTTTCGTTATCAGCTAAATAACCAAGCAATATTCCAAAACAAATGTTTAGCTGGCTTCGTAAACTGTTTAAAAATATAACATTATTGCTTGAACCTAAATCTTTATAAGTTTTGGTTTTGCTAAAACATTGTTCTATGAAAGCCTTTATCCAATCTCTTGCTTGAGTTCCATAAACAACGATTTGTTTGTCTTTGGAGGAAGAACTTTCAGAATAATATTTTAATTTTTCGTTTAACTGATCTGCAACGTTGAGAAATAGCGTTGTATATAATTTTTTAATCCCTTCCCATTGAGCATCATAAACATTTTCAGGGGCAGACTCTTCATCTAAAGACATTCGTTGCATTTTTTCTCTGCCTCCAAGCGTGGTAGCCTTTGTTGAGATAGTAATTAATTGTTTAGCTGTATTTTCTAACATAACTCCCCATGCTTCGATTTCTGTGTAAAGCAAAGGTTCGCCTTCTCGTCCTGTGAATTTATTATAAGTCCAGGTGAAGGGTATTGTTGCCCAATTTATTCCAGTGGCTAAAAGCTTTTCGAAAGCAGAGCCTATTGTTTTATCTACAGCGCTTTCAAGCCGGCGACTGATTACTCGAGTTCCTGTTCCTGCGAGAATATCTAAAGCGATTATGGGAAAGCTTGCGTCATTGGATCTAAAATCACGAGCTAGAGTTTTTGCATCTTCACCAAGAGCACTTCGCACAATAATATCTTTAAAACCTGGCGCTTCATATTTTGATAATTGGTTGTCTATAGCCCTAAGAGCTGTTTTTTTCTGTTTAATTTTTTCTTTTAATGAAGCTATTTTTGCATCTTTGTTGGGATCTAATACTAGTGCATCTGAGTCTGATGGGTGTTCAAGTGTGTGTAACCCTGCTTCGAATTCAAGTAAAGAGGCGTTAATAGTATCTTGTTGTGTTAATAAATATTTTATCTGAGAGGAAGTACCCCTTGACTCGTATCCAGAATACAAATCAAAAAAATCTGAAGGTGGTGCAAACATTTTAGTAGAAATTGTTAAAAATGAAATTGTTAAAATTAGAGTTAAATTTTTGAAATTTTTATTCATAACCCACTTTGATTTTTAGATGGTTAAACCTAGATTTTCTTCATTAAATTTAAAATATTTATGATTATAACAATCCCAAAGGGTAAAGCAATAAAAAGTTGCCTAGAAATCGGCAAAAATATCCTTTTGGTATGTTGATATTGTGTTTGAATTGCAGAGTAAAATTGAAAAATAGAATAAATGCCTAGAAATACTTCATTTTTTGTTCTTTTTAGCATCCTTTTTTTCTGATATATTTACTTAGTTGAAAATTAAAGAGTATTTTAAGTTAAAGTTTAGCGGGAGGATTTATGTTTCAATCTGAAATTGATGAGAAAGATTTAAAAGAAAAAACTGACAACTCTGCCAGCGAAGTTGAAACTGGATCAAAAGGAGTTGAGCCCAATTATTGGGAAACTCAATTTTTAAGAATCACGGCAGATTTTCAAAATTACAAAAGAAGAGCTGAAAAAGAAAAGTTTGAGATTATAAAAATCGCTCAAAGCGAAGTTATTCGATCACTTTTGCCGGTAATAGATGATATCGACATGGCTCTCAAATCAAGTCAAAAAATTGAAAACAGCGAAGAGATGCAAAAGTGGGTTGATGGTGTACAATTAATCAGAAAAAATCTGATCAAAAGACTTGCAGATTTAAATGTTGTAGAGATTGACTGCAGTGGAAATTTTGATCCGAATTTGCACGAAGCTATTATGCAAACAGATTCCCAAAACCATAAAAGCGGCGAAATAGTAGAAGTGTTTAGCCTTGGCTTTTTGCACAATGGCGAAGTGGTAAGACATGCCAAAGTGAGTGTCGCTAAATAAAATAGAGAAATTATGAATGAAAAAAATTGGCGAAGAAAGCTTCTAAAACAAAAGGTTGAAAATTTATATCGAAGTCGAAAAATTCTTCTTCGTGAAGGGATTTCGGTATTGCCTCATATTTTTACTTTAGGTAATGTTTTTTTCGGATTTGTTTCCATAATTTTTTCAGCAAAAGGTCAGTGGGAAGCTGCATGCTATAGCATATTCCTTGGCGCGATGATGGACAGTCTTGATGGACGAATTGCAAGATATGTTGGTTCTAGTAGCAATTTTGGAATGCAGCTAGATTCTCTTGCAGATACAATTACTTTTTGCCTTGCGCCTGCATTTTTGGCATACAACTGGCATCTTTATAAAATTGGTTATTTAGGTTTTATCGCAGCGGCATTTTTCCTTTTTGCCGGAGTTTTGCGCCTTGCGCGTTTCAATTTAATTTCAGATCAGCAGACAATTTATTTTTTGGGTTTACCAACGACTATGGCCGCTTCTCTTTTGATTGCGACCATGCTCAATGCTCATTATCTAAAAAATTTTAATTTTGCAGCGATTCTCACATTTTTCACATTCAACCTTGCATGTTTGATGGTTAGTTTGGTTAAGTTTCCAACTTTTAAGAAAAAGTTTTTTTGGTTTCAAAAGAGATGGCAAAAAACAGTCTTTACAGCGTTTTTTGTTATCTTTTCTATTTTACGTTTCGATTTGTTTTTGTTCTTGCTTTTAATTTCTTATTTAATAGGTTCGATTATTTATGCTATTTTTGAGAAAGTTAAATTTGCAAAAGAAAGATCAAAAGTTTTAGAAATTTCAGAGTATCGAAAATAAGTTTCATTAAAATAAAATTTATAAAAAATAATAGGTGAGAAGTCATTATGAATATCAGAAAAGAAACGGCCATTGGTATTGCATTAGTAGTTTTGTTGTTAGCTTCTGTTTTGCTCGCATTTCGCTTTTATAGAAGTCAAAAATATTTAGAAAGTGAATTTAAAAAAGTTTTAGATGTTGTTTATTCAACAAATGAAAATCAAAAAATATCGACAACCGAATTTCCAAATCAATCACAAGAAGGTATGGCGGGCAAAGAATGTTCTGTTAATAAAAATGTTTGCTGGCTCGATGTGCAAAAATTTGCAAAAGATACAGTTGTCCAAATTATTTCACAAGTTAATAAATTTAATTTTTTAGAACCTTACAAAACACCAGAGCAGGGCGCGGGAACAGGATCTGGATTTTTTATAAATGACAAAGGTCACATTCTTACCAATTATCATGTGATTGATGACGCAACAGTAATAAGTATAAAAGTTCCATCGCTTGGGCAAGAAATTTATGAAGTAGAAGTGATAGGTGTAAGCCCGGATCGAGATATTGCACTTTTAAAAATTAAAGACAAATATATTGATGAAGTCAAAAATGGATTGGGTGGCAAATTTCCATACTTGAAACTTGGAAATTCAGATAAAATTCTTAGAACTCAAGAAATTCTTCTTTTAGGTTATCCTTTGAGTCTCCCAACTCTCAAAAGTACGCAGGGAATTGTCAGTGGTAGAGAGAGAATCGCAAATCAGTCTTACATCCAAATAACAGCAGCATCAAATCCCGGAAATTCAGGAGGTCCTGCGCTTAATCAAAATGGCGAGGTTATTGGAATTTTAAATGCAGGATTTACCAATGCTCAAAATATGGCTTATATAATTCCAATCAGTGAGGTAAAAGCTTCGATAAGTGATCTTTATAAAGTTAAATTTTTGCGAAAACCTCTTTTGGGATGTTGGTTTACAGCATCAACAAAAGATCTTGCTAAATATTTGGGCAATCCTGGGGATGGTGGCTGGTATGTTGCAGAAGTGTTTGAAAACAGTACTTTGCAAAAAAATGGCGTAAAAGCTGGAGATATGATTTACGAAATAAATGGTTACAAAATAGATCGTTTTGGCGAAGTAAAAGTTCCATGGTCTGAAGATAGAATTCCGGTTTTATCGGTTATAAGTAGATTGGTTGTAGGCGATCAGGTAAAGCTAGATATTTATCGAAAAGGTAAACATAAAGAAATTAAATTTAAACTTGAACAGCAGGCGGTTTTACCAATAAGAGCAGTTTATCCGGTTTTTGAAAAAATTGATTATGAAGTTCTTGGTGGTATGGTTATTATGGAGCTTTCGTTAAATCATATTGCTGTATTGATAGAAAGAGCTACGCATTTGATAGCTTATACAAAAATGGAATTTCAATTTAAACCTAAATTAATAGTTACTCATATTTTGCCAAGTTCTCAAGCTGACAAAGCGCATACTTTGACAGATGGTTCTATTTTAAATCAGGTCAATGATGAGAATGTTTCAACTTTGGCAGATTTTAGAAAAGCGATTTTAAAAAGTAAAAAATCTGGTTATGTAACGGTTAAATTTTATGATGGAATTATTGATGAGTTATTTATCTCGCTTCCACTTGATAAAATTTTAGAAGATGAAGATATTTTTGCAGAGCGATATTTTTATGATAAATCAAAATTAATAGATCAATTGAAAAAGAAATAAAATAAGGAAATTTTTTTAATGAGCGATAAAATTAGACTAGACATTTTGATTTTGGGAAAATATCCAGAATTGAGTCGTAACAAAATACAAAATTTGATTGCTCAAGGCGCCGTGAAATCGCGCAATGAAGTTTTGAAAAAGGCGGGAATGCAAGTTCCTGCCGATTTTGATTTTGAAATAGATTTTTCTGTGCAAAAATATGTTGGTCGTGGTGGTTACAAGCTGGAGAAAGCACTGCAAGAATTCAAAATCGATGTTTCGGGACTAATTTGTCTTGACTGTGGAGTTTCAACCGGTGGGTTTAGTGACTGCTTACTTCAAAGTGGCGCGAGCAAAGTTTATGGTGTTGATGTTGGAATTGGGCAAACAAATTCAAAATTAGTTGAAGATCCGAGATTTGTTTTGATCGAAAAGACTAACTTAAAAGAGTTACAAAGTTTGCCGCAAAAAGTGGATTTAGTTACTTTGGATTTGTCTTTTATTTCGTTGCTGAAAGTTTTGTCAGCTGTTGTAAATCTGATGACAAATGATGGGAAGATAATTGCACTGATAAAGCCGCAATTTGAACTTGAGAGAAATGAACTTAGCCGAGGCGGCGTGGTGAGAGATAAACGATTACATCAAAAGGTGATCAAAAAAATTGAAGAGGGTGTAAAAGTGTTTGGATTAGAAGTAAAACAAATTATTGATTCACCGATTTTTGGATCAGATGGCAATAAAGAATTTTTAGCATTGATTGAGAAAAAATAATCTCTAAGAAGTTTAAGATGTTATAAATAAAAAGAGGTCGCAAATTTGCGACCTCTTTTTATTTTGTAGAATTAAATTAAATTAAATTCTTTGATTTGCGGTTGCGCTTCTAAAAGGCATTGATTTGTAAGGTGAAGCTTCTTCTGTGTGACGCAATGATTTGTATAATTCTGTTGCTACGATAGTAGTTGCAGCTGCTGTTAAAGCTTCTTTGCTTACTAGTTTTAGTTTTACTGCCGCAGCCGCAACAGCTGAGATAATTAAACCTTCTAAAATAGGAGCTGCAATTTTTTCAATCTTGAAATCTTTACATTTTTTAAGTAAATCGTGATAGATAGTTTCTCTGATATTTGCATATTTCAATTCAGGGCTACTTCCTTCAACTGTGCTTACTGTATCTCTAAAGTTATCGATACTTGTTGCGAAGAATTTTTTAGCGGCTGCTATTTCATCTTCTGTAACAAGTGTAAAGTGAGAGATTAAGAATTCTTTGTCTTTCTTATCTACTTTTACGTTAGCAGCAAGTTCTTTTTCAGTTATTACTTTGTCATCTAATTCAAGAAGTAATATTGGTTTAATTTCTGCAACTTTATTTTGTAATTTTGATTCTATGTAGTTAATGACTGTTTTAAGATCTTCTGATTTAAGCGACACAAAGAAAGGAGATTCTGCTAAATACTCATCGACGATAGGTGTGCCTTTGTATGCGAAATCTGGTGAAAGTAAATGGAAGAATTTGAATGTTGAATTAAGGATTTGGCCGCCAATTCTTTCTGGAGTAAATTTGTTTTCTGTTTTTTTGCAAAGAGCGTAGTTCCATTTCCATTCAGTGAGAACATCAGCTGCATTGTTTTCTAAAGTAAATTCAAGAACTTTGTTCATTCCGTCTATAGGAAGTCTGTTTTCAAGGTAGAAATTTCCTGCGTTGTAAAGTCTTACTGCAGGTGTTGCATTGATTACCATGTTTTTTACAGAATTTGCTTCGCCGCTAGCATTAATATTTACTAAAGCGGAGCTCATTGTAAGTATTGCTAAAAAAGAGTGTATTTTTTTAGATATCATAAAAAAGTTCCTTTTTCCTTTTAATTTAACCATTAAATTACCTTATTAGATTCTACATTTTCTGAAAAGCTTGGCAATTTTTTTATAAAAAATTAGGTATTATTTTTTGAAAATTGTAAATCTGAAAATTATTAAAAATATTAAAACAAGAAGATATGGGATAATTACCACCCAAAATGGCGAATTATGTTGCAAAGAGAAATCTGCAATACTGTTTATTACCAAAAACAGTGGATACGCAGAAAATATTAATAACCAGCGATAGACAATTGTTTGTGGAGTTAGGAAAAATAGGCAAAAGGTTAACAAAATGTATAAAAGTGGTTGAAAATATCCCAAAATTTTTGAAATTAACTTTCCAAGTTCGAGATTGAAAGTTTCATAAGGTAAAATTCGATAAATCAAACTTAAATTGTAAGCTTGTCGTTTTATAGATGGTGCAAGTTTATGCATTTGTAAGTGGGTAAACAATCCGGGAAGGTAAAAGGTTTCTAGTTTTGAAGTATAAAGATTATTTGTTTTAAAGTTTAAAATATTAGCATTTGGAATAAATACTTTATGATCGATTGGTGATAAAACTGCCAATTTACTTTCTATTTTTTTTTCAAGTTCAAATTTTTCATTGAAAAATAAAAACAAAATATTGTTTGCAGTGCTTTTTTCTTGATCAATTATTTGAAAATATGCAAAAAGATTATCAGTAGGTAAAAACCATTGGTTATAAATTACTTTATTACTTTTCTTTTTCAAATGTTGGAGTTTAAAATTTTCTGACTTATTTGCGATTGGGCGGCTAATTAATTCTTTGCCAAAAAAACCGATGATTGATAATGAAAGTCCACATGCAAAAAGAGCGGGGAGTAGTTTATTTGATTTTATACCCAGAACATGGAGGTTGGTGAATTCATTTTTTTGATAAAGGTCGCGAATAAGTAAACATGTTGCAATCCAGCATGCAAGTGGGAAAAGATCGAAGAAAGTAGGTATCAAATTCAAAAGTATAAAATGCAATATTTCAATATTGGTTACATTTTGCAGTTGTGAAAACTTTTCAAAAAATTCTATAAAGTTGAAAAGAAGTGTAAGTCCACAGTTTACAAGTGAAAAATATATAAAAAATCGTTTTGAAATGTACCTAGCAAGAATCATTTTTCTATTTCAAGATTTTTTAAACTTTCAGGTGTGATAAGACCACACGAAACTACAGTTTTTATAGCTTCTTCGAAAGTGATTTTTGTTTCAATTGTTTGTGATTTTGGAATTATGAAAAAATATCCAGTGCTTGGATTTGGTGAATGAGGCATGAACACTTTTACATATTCATCATTGTCATCTTCAAGAGTTTGTAAATGAGGTGGTATAACTGTTTGAAAAGTGTTTTTTGCTGAGCCTAAAATAAATGCTATGTTGAAAGTGTATTTGGTTGGAAATTTAATTAAAACAACCTTGCGTTGAATTTTGTCCTCTTTAGATTTTACATTAAAAAAATCAACTAATGTTTTTGATGCAGAGTAAATTGTTCGAATTATTGGAATTTTACTAATTACTTTTTCAAAGTGATGGACGATTGGTCCTATTATTAAAAACTTTGATACTATTCCAAATAAAATTACAAAAGCGATTATAAGAATAAATTCAAATCCTGGAATTTGTTGTAAAAATGTAGGTTCTATTTTTTTTAGAGGTGATAGCCATCCGGTAAATGTGTGAAAAGCAAAGTGTAGAAAAAATATTGTTATCGAAATTGGTATTAAAGCGAATAAACCGCTAAAAAATAAAGATTTTAATTTGTTTAAAATTTTCCAAATTCCTTTTTTATTTTCCATATTTTTAGATTCCTATTTAATTCAAAACTTTTTGAAGCTCTTGCGCAAGCGTGGATGCAATGTTATTAGCTAAACTCGAAGATTTGTCTTCTGTCATTATTCGCAGTAAATTTTCTGTTCCAGAATATCTGACTATAACTCTACCATGATTCATCTTTTGTTGTTGCTCATTTATTATTTGTGCGTAAATGCCTTCTGATAAATTGCGTTTTTCTTTTATAGGTACATTTAAAATAACTTGAGGATATTTTTCAAAAGATTGAAGCTCAAAATTATTTGTTTTTAGAACGGTTTCAAGTGTTTTAAGTGCTGCAAAAATCCCATCTCCAGTATTCAAATAATTTTTTATGATTATATGTCCTGATGTTTCACCGCCGAGCAAAAGATTTTGTTCCTCTAGTTTTGCCATTATATATTTATCTCCCACCGATGTGCGAATTAATTCAATATTTTGCGAATCGAGATAAACTTGAAGGCCAAAATTGGTCATTATTGTACCTACGACTGTTTTTAAATTTTCATGCTGTGGATGGGTGGAAAGTATCGCAAGTAAATCATCGCCATCTTTTATCTCACCTTTATGGTTTGCGCACATTACTCGGTCACCGTCACCGTCAAATGCGAACCCAAAATCTGCGTTGTTTTCCAAAATAGTTTTTTGCATAGTTTTGGTATGAAGCGCGCCGCAATTATCATTGATATTAATTCCATTTGGAGATGTTGAAACATCTATCACTGTTGCGCCTAATATTTTGAAAATTTCTGGGGCAACTTCATATGTAGCTCCGTTTGCACAATCTAACACTATTTTTAAACCTTGAAGCAAACCTGGCTGCACTTGCTGCAAAATATTTTGTTTATATTGTTCTTTGAATTCTAAAGATGTTTTAGGGGAAAATGATAGATCTTGGAAATAAGAGGGTTCATTTACTTTTTCTGCAGAGAATTCGGCAAAATATAACTCTATTGTTTTCTCATCGAGTTCGCTGAGTTTGCTATTTTTTTTATCAAAAATTTTTATGCCATTATCGCTAAATTTGTTGTGTGACGCGGAGATCACTATACCAAAATCAAAATCGGGATTGTTTTTTAAAATTGCTAAATTTGCTGGAGTAGGAAGGATACCTGCATCAACATGTTTTACATTAAAATAATTCAGGCCTGTTTTTATAAAGTTTTTTATATTTTCGCATGATATTCTTGTATCATTCACAATTAAAAATTTAGGCTCGCTGTTATATTTTTGTTTACTCCATGCAGCTATTGCTTTACCTATATTTATTAAAGCTTGCGGAGTGAAAGGATGTTTTCCTACTTCCCCTCTAATTCCATCGGTTCCAAAGTGAATCCCGTTTTCCACTTTTTGCTCCTAGATTTTTTTAAATTTATTTATAATTTAGCAATTGACGAGACTCTTATTCTAGTATTACCTTTATTTGTTCGTCAATTTCATTGTTTATGTTAAGCTTAGTTAAAGTAGAATTATTTACAAAGGTGAATTTTAATTGCAACTATTTTAATAAATTTATTTAGGGTGGTGTAATGGACATTTTATTCTTATCTAAATGCTATTTTATAGGTTTACTTTCAACTTTGGGTTTAGGACCTATTTTCATTTTAACCTTCAATCGGGCTGCAGTTTATGGTTTTATTATTGGCCTGTTTACTGGATTTGGAGCTGCTTTTTCGGATGGTTTGCTTTTTGCGTTTGGCATGATGGGAGTACTAGCTTTTCTTGCCGCTTCAAAAAATTTTATTTTGATTTTGGATTTGATAGGGGGAGTGTTTTTACTGATTTTAGGTATCAATTCTTTCAGAAAAAAAATTCAAGTTGAAAACGGGGCGGCCCCAATTAAGTCAGGGCAAAATCTTTTTTTTGTACCGGTCAAAGCTTTCTTAATGTCCTTCATAAATCCAATGAATATTGCGTTTTTTGCATTTTGGAGTATGAAGGTTCTTCCCCAAGATGCATCTTTTTTACATTATAGAGAACTTTTGGAAGGTAGTGGTTTTGTATTTTTGGGAACTTTGAGTGGCCTTTCTTTGGTAAGCTTTGCAGCTAGCTTTTTAGGACTTGCGATAACCCCAAAAGGACTTGAGCGGGTTTCAAAAATTACAGGAATGATTTTTGTAGCGATAGGCATCTATCTTTTTTGGGATTTTGGTTCCAAACTTTTGGCATACTAAAATCTAATTGTCTCTTATTTATCCGATTTCTTTTCCTTTTTCTCAAAATATTTTTATTGTCCTCTTCCATGGTGGTATTCTAATTCAAGGATAAAAATTGATTAGCTATCACATTCTAGAAGGGGTTATTTGCAAAATTAATTTTAGCTGGGAGGGGTTTATGAAAGGGTTTTCAAATAAAATTAAAAAATTGGTTAATAAAATAAGTTCGGGTCCTGTAGTCAAAAAGATTTTTCCAATTTTAAGTTCTTTTTTCTTAATTTTACTGTTTTCATTTTTTGTTTATAAGTTTGTTTTTGGACGTGCTTTTTTCGTTGCAAGACATATAGCATTTGAAGTAGAGCAGATATCAAATATTTTAAAAGAAGTTGATGATTACTGTAACATTTTGTCGATTCGCGCAGATAAAAATTTGATAGATTTTTTAACCGTAAAAGAGTTTGCAGGTTCTGAAATAGGATGTTTAAATCTTGCATATCCAAAGCAGTGGAAAGGTCCATATGTTCCTGATAATTCAACAATTCAGGGAAAATTATTTGAAATAATAAAAGCAGCCGATGGTTATTTTGTGGTTCCTGGAGATGGAGTCAAATTACCAAATGGTAAAGTCATGGGTAAAGATGTGATAATAACACCCCAAGTTCCTGTGGGTGAAATGGTTGCAAAAGATGGTTTATTATCTTACAAAGGTATTGCGCTTGCAAAAAAATTAGATTTTAAAATTGGAGATTGGGATTTTCCACCTAAAACAAAAGAAAAAGTTAAAAAGCTAGATAAATCGATAGAAGAATTTAATGAGGCGTTGCCTTATACATAAAAAGTTTGATGAACATCTTTTTTGCTGAAGGGAAGAGAGATATTGCACTCTCTTCCCTTTTTGTTTTTTATGAAAATGAAGTGTGAAACAGTTTTTAAGCTGTTGTATCACACGTAATTCTTCGAAGCCAACCCTACTTCGCCCCCATGGAGCTACGAAGGGTTCTACTCGCCATTCACTACAAAGCTAAAGGCCTTGGGGGTTCAGGCGGAGTAGAATAATTTCAATGCGATTAATGGAAGTAATAAAAAGTTTTTAGTTTCGGTGAAGTTATGCAGTGCTCGAGTAACAAATAAAGGTTTTTTAAGCCAAGCTGTTTCACAACCCAAAAGCTTGTCTTGAATTGTTAATCCTTTTAAAATTGTTTCCATGCCGCAAAATGCTACATCTAAATAATTATGTTTTACTTTGACTTGGCTTAGGGCTGCTAGAAATTTAACAAGAGATACTCCTGTACCAAAAGCTCTTACACCTTCTCTAAAACATTTTTCATCAGCTTGTTTAAACAAACTATATCTGCAAATTTGTGCACTTACGCTATCTTCTGAACTTGGTAAAAATTGTTCAATTAAATCTGTTCCAAGATTTGGATTTTTCTCTAAAAAACCTTTTAATGTTAATCCATCTTTTATAGCAGACCAAAGTCCAGCTGTTTTATAACTTTCATATCCTATTGTACACATTTGGTGGAGTAGGCTTGCGGCTGTAGGTCCTGATAAAATTATCGCGATAGATTTTAACCTATTTATATGAGGTATGAGTTGCTCGTTAAATTCATTTTGATTTTTTTGCATATATTCTATGAAGGCGGGCACAAAACATTTTTTGAAAAAAAGATCTTGAGTAACTTTTTTCTCACCATTTTTAACAATTTGTTCTTTTAATTCTTTTTTTAATTGAGCAATAGGTTCTTGTTTATTTTGTTTAATTTCTTTTTTTATAATTTGAATTTCCGTATCAATTATAGTTTGAACATGTGCATTAATTTTATCTTGAATATCAGCTTCAATTTGGGTATCAGCTATCAAATTTAAAACGTAATCAAGAGAATATTGGGCGGAATTAGCTAATTGTTTAAGATATTCTTCTGCCGTTTTAAAATCTGTAGGTTGTTCTATTTTTTTTATATTAAAATGTTCTTCTGCAAATATATCAGCAAATTTTTTGAACTCATCTAAATATTCTTTAGAGCTTATAAAATTTTCAGGTTTTAGAGTTGTTTTTTGTTGAAGTGAATAAGGTAATTTTTGCTTTATGAAATTATCTAAAAGTGTAAAAAGAAATTTTGATAAATTGAAATCTTCGGGACAGTTAAAAATAACTTCTGATTTTGTACCCGATAAGACTTGAGCCGTTATTGATTGAGTTTTACCTTGTAATGAATTTAAAGCTGTGTCTCTAATTTGTTCGCCAGCAAAATCATAACCCATTTTCATTAAAGAAGATGTTCCACTTTTGCATGTTTGCCAAAAACTAGTTCGCGGTACAACTAAACTTGTAGTTGCTACTTGAGCAATAGATAATTTACTCACTTTTGGAGCTGCAGTAGTTGTGGTAGCTACAGATTTGCTTGTAGATTTAGCTTGTTCTGCTTGTAGCATTGCTGCTAAGACAGATCTTGGCACGGATCCTGCTGATACTTGTGCAAAAAGACCAAAAAATAAGAAAACACCTAATATTAACTTTTTCATCAATTCCCCCACGGAATTTAATTTATAATTTACAGTTTGAAATCAATTTAAAGGTTGGGGGTAAAAATGCAACCGGGTAGGGGTTAAGTGTTAATAAAAATGCGAAAAATGGAGTTTTTAGTGAATATTTAGATTTTCTTTAAAAACGATGAAGAAACCTTTTTTTCACCAATTTTGAAGGAAATTGTTAAAAAGTATTGATTTTCGCTTTTTTTCTCAATTTTTTTAACAATTCCGACGCCAAATTTTTCATGCGATACAAGTTGGTTCATTCTCCATAAATTACTGGAATTTGATTTTGGGGGTATAATTGGTTTTGGAACCATCTTTTTTTCAGATGAAAAATCCATTGGTTTATTTGCACCGAAAAATATTTTTGGAGCATCGATTTTTATGTTTGATATAAAACTTTTGAATTTTGCTTGCAGAGAATATGTTGTGTCTTTAGATGTTATAATTTTTTCAAAAAGATTTTGTGGAATTTCTTCTACAAATCTTGATAGAGATTGTTCACAAAGTTGGCCAAACGTGTTTCTTTGTTTTGCATTTGATAAAATTATCCATTCTTTTGCACGAGTCATGCCGACATAAAATAGTCGTCTTTCTTCTTCGAGGCTCTCGCTGGTGTAAAGAGATCGCGAAGATGGGAACAAACCTTCTTCAAGTCCGATAATGATTATCAAATCAAATTCTAGCCCCTTTGCAGCATGAAGTGTCATCATCTTAACAGTGTTTGCTTCTTTATTTTGTTTGGATGATCTTTCTTCCATCAGCGAAACTTCCGCCAAAAATTCTTCTAAATCTTTTTCATTTCTTTTGTTTTCCATAAATTTGTCTTCTTGATTTTCGAAGTTTTCTATGGCGCGGCAAAGTTCTTTGATATTTTCTGTTTTGGTTAATGATTCTTCGCCTTCATAAAAGGTTCTTATGTAGTTTAAATATTCTGTTGATTCCAAAACATGATTTAAAAAATCGCTAGGTTTGCTTTTGGGTGTGAAATTTTTAAATGCAAGTAAAAATTCTTGGATGGAAGCAACTTTTTTGGATGTTTGTGGGATTTTGTTTTGAACTAAATCCAATATTTGTTGAAAGTCTAAAAATGGATTATTGTTCCATTCTTCTGCCACCAAATTTTCAAATTGATCGCCAAGACCTCTTGAAGGTGTGTTGATAACTCTAAAAAAGCTTATTTTATCAAATGGATTAATTACCAGGCGCATGTAAGCAAGCAGATCTTTAATTTCTTTTCGTTGATAAAACTGAATTCCGCCAATGATTTGATAAGGTATTTTGTTGTAAATCAAAGCTTCTTCAATTATTCGTGATTGAAAATGTGTACGATATAAAATGGCAAGACTATTTTGAGGTTTTTCTTTTAAAAAGCAATTTATAAAATTAGTTATAGAATCTGCTTCTTGATAATCAGATCTATTTTCTAAAACTAAAATTCTGTTTTTGCCTTTTTTGGTTGACCAAAGCTTTTTTTCATTTCGAATTTTGTTGTTTTCGATCACTTTGTTTGCTGCATTCAAAATAGGCTCTACAGTTCTATAGTTTTGTTCGATTTTTATTATTGTTACAGGTGCAAAATCATGTTTGAATTTGATCATATTTTCGACTACTGCGCCACGCCAGGAGTAAATTGATTGGTCTTCGTCGCCGACTGCGCAAATCGAATCTACTGCCAATTTGTTTTCATCATTTAAAACCATATTTTGCAATAAAAGATGTTGTATTTTATTTGTGTCTTGATATTCATCAACAAGAATATGTTTTGCTTTTTCTTGGAATTTATTTTTGAATTCTTTGTTCTTTTGGAAAATTTCTAAAATTTTTATTAGAAGATCGTCAAAATCTAGGCAATGTATATTGTTTTTTTCTTTTTCATAAGCGGAGTAAAGTTCTTGAAATATAGGCGGAGTTGCTTTGATATCATCTGAATTTAATTGACTATTTTTTAAGCTGGAAATATGCCCGGTGAGTTGCGAAATATTTATTTGTTTTTCGAGATTGTAACTTTTTAACAATTTTCTTAGAAGTGAAGTTTTATCATCTTCGTCCAAAATCGAAAATTGGGCAAATGGTGAAATAGATGGATTTGTACGAAGCAAATTTAGGCAAAAAGAGTGAAATGTTCCGACGAAAGGAGTGTAAGATTTTTTTTGCAAATAAAACGCAACGCGTTCTTTCATCTCGCCGGCTGCTTTGTTGGTAAATGTTAATGCGGTAATAGATTTTGGATCAACATTTTCATTGATAATTAAATTTGCAATTCTGCTTGTTATAACGCGAGTTTTTCCACTTCCTGCTCCTGCAATAACTAAAACTGCACCTTTTTGATGAGTTACAGCTTCTTTTTGTTGCTCGTTTAATTCATTTTCTAAAAAATTGTTGAAATCTAATTTTGCACTTAACACTTTGTTATCCTTTTCGCTTCTAAAAATTTAGATTTTAAAGATAATGTTCTTTTAATAAAAAGTCATCCTTAGGGTTTTTATTCTTTTTATTCAATGTAAACATCATCTTACTTTATAATTGAATTATATAGATGTTTTGGGAATCTAGGGGTATTAGGGATAAAAAGGGAGATTTAATAAAATGTTTAAAAAATATTTATTTTTTTTATTGTTGTTTACGCCAAATTTATTGTGTAATTTAGGTAAAAATCCAAAATATTTATTTTTTCAGTGTTCAACTGATGAGACCATTTTCGCTCCGATTTTAAATTTACAACTACTTGAAGATATGAGAAATGTTGGTTTTAGTAATTTAAATCGATTTGAATGGCTTACAAAAAATGAATGGACTGAAAAGTATTCTAAACAAACAAAGTCTTGGGAAAAATTTATACAAGATATTGTGACAAATAAAAAGACTTTTAAAGCAACAATCGATTTTTTAGAAAATGCGACAGCAAAGGGAGTTGTTTTTCCTCATATCTATGATGCAAATCGCAAAAATATTTTTTTACAAAAGGATAAGTCATTATTTTTACCAGTTTCACCAGCGTTTTTTATAGATTTATCAGTTGCCGAAAAAATGAAAAATGTTGGTGGCGGTTGTTTATTATTAAATTTAGATACTTGCTCGGCGCCCGGGATTTCGAAAATTATTTTTAAAAATTTAGAAAATAAGCAATTTGCGTTATCCGAATTGGGAATTTATAAATTAATGCTTTTACGTCTTGGACTAAGCAATGCAAATACAGCAGTTGCAAAAAGTGATTTGGATTTCCCCATTTTTAAAGAGTTAGAAAGATATTGTAATAAAGATAGATTTAATCTTTGGAATGCTGCACATTTCTCAAAAGATAATTTGTTTCAAGTTCAACTGGCAAAACTATTTGAAGAACGAAAAGATCTTTATAAAAAATCAAAACAGGTTGTAGATTTTTATTTTAAACCTTGGAAAACATATAAACAGCTTAAGAAGGGTGAGTTCTATGGTAAGAATGGTGAGAAATATGATTTTGCTGAGGTTCAAAAATTTTTACCAGGAAAACATCAAATTTTAGCTTACTATTTTTCTCAGCAACTCATGCTGCTTTGGTTTGGTGCAAACTGTGAGAATATATTAAAGATTCCTGGTTTATTTCGGTTGTTCAAACGTTATGCGTTTATCAAACAGACTATTAAATATCAAGGCGAAGATTTATATCTTTCATTTGTGGAGGTATGGCAAGAGGTGCAAAAAGCTCTTTTAGTGCAAACGCATCGAAGAGATTTTATTAGTTTCAATGGGCATGGTTATGTTATTTCTTTTGATGAGCAAATTATCAAAATGCAAAATGATGTTTTAGGTGTTAGCGATTTTGAATTTCTTGAAACTTTGAATTTTGCAATTATAGATTCGATGGTTTCAAGTAATTTAAATTTGTTTTATCGTGATCCACAAACTTTTAATTTAGATTTACTGCAGCAGATAGCAAAAGTCTGGAGAAACGTAAAAGATACTTTGCCACAAAGAAAAGCCAAAGTTTAAACAGCAGGTTAAAAATCAGTTTGGAAATATGGATTTAAAGCTATTTTGAATTCATATTTTATTGCTTCTAGGTTTTCGTAGCTATTTGCCTCAAATCGTAATGTCATGGCTGGTTGGGTGTTTGAAGCTCTGACCAGCCCCCAACCGAATGGTAGTTGTGCACGGATTCCATCGATTGTGATAAGTTTGGCATCAACCTTTTGTGAAAAATAAGATTTAACTTTTTCAACAATTTCTTGTTTTTCTTCTTCTTTGCAAGTGAGGCGATATTCTGGAGAGCTAAATTTTTGAGGAAAAATTTGCAGCAGTTCTTCTAAGCTTTTATTTTCTTCGAGCAAAATTTCAAATGTGCGCATCATTGCATAAATTCCATCATCATAGCCGAAGTAGCGATGTTTGAAGAAAAAGTGGCAACTAAGTTCGCCTGCGAGCATTGCATTATTTTGGATCATTGTATTTTTGATTAGTGAATGGCCGGATGGTGCCAAAATTTGTTTTGCGCCCCATTCTTCAAGTAGCTCCATAAGTCCACAAGAGCTTTTGATGTCGAAAACGATGGTAGCATTTGGAACGTCTTTTAAAATTTGTTTTGAAAATAAGGCAAGTAATTTGTCGCCTTCAACTATTTTGCCATTTTTGGTTATTGGAGACATTCGATCACAATCGCCATCGAATCCTATTCCAAGTTCAAAAGTAGAATTATTTTTTAATTTTAAAATTATTTCGTGCATGTTTTCATAAGTTGTTGGATCAGCTTCGTGGTTTGGAAAATTACCGTCGATTTCTTCGTAAATTGTTTTTACATTTTTCCATCCCATTGCAGATATCAATTGAGGCAATATTGCTCCTGCGGTTCCATTTCCGCAGTCAATAAGTGCAGAAATGGGTAAATTTTTTAGATGTGCGAAGTTGTCTGTGAGCCATTTGATGTACAAATTTGTTGCATCGTATTTTGCGACCGTGCCAACTTTGCCTGTTTTGTTTTCAAAGAAATTTTGAGATTCGCTGATTTTTTTGATTTCTTGGATCTCTTTTCCAAACACCGATTGTTTTTCAAAACAGATTTTCATTCCGTTATATTCTTTTGGGTTGTGTGATGCCGTGATCATTAAACCGCTTGTGCTTTCTGGGTGCATGAAAAGTGAAAAATAGAATGTAGGAGTTGGGCAGAGTCCGATGTCGATGACATTTATACCCATTTGCGTAATTGAATTGATTACTTTTTCTTTGATCGCTTGTGAATGAATTCTGCCGTCCATCGCTACAGTTACGGTATTAATATTTGGATTTTTGCTCAAAAAATATGTGACAATAGATTGTGCTAGGTTTTCTGCTTCATCTATCAAAAATGATTTCCCTATAACACCGCGGATATCATATTCTCTGAAAATGTTTGGTAACATATTGTTCCCTTACAGATTTGGTTTTTAATTTTTATATCCAAATATGATAAAGCGAAATTTGAAAAACTTAAAGGTTTGATAGTTAGCGTTAAAAATTGTTTTAAAAAACCTTGAATTTAATTGTTTTTTGGTTTTAAGAGGTATGGAAGGGATGTTTTTATAAATCCTATTAGTATTTTAGGTATTTTTCTTATGCTTTTTTATTCTATTTTTTTATCCTTAGCAGCTACGCGCTGTGCGGCAAAGGATGGGTGTGCATCCTTTGCAATCACACATTAAAGAGGTTTCTTTAAAATCTCTACAGCACTAAACTCGCCGGGATACAACTACGTTGTACTCCGACTCAAACAGGTAGTGCTGGATCAGTATTTAATAATTATATTTTCCTGGATTTCTATAATATAAATTTGTAGATTCCAAATTAGCCTGGCTGTTAGAACCGCAGTCCAGTCTAGCCCGACATAGCTTTATGCGAAGTCCGGGCTAGACTGGATGCGGGAGTTTCAGGCGTCAGAGATTCTAAAGAAACTTCTTTAGTTTGGGGATCCAAGGGTGTTCAAATCAACACCCTTGGCCCTAGCGGAGCTAATTTGATTAAAGAAAAAAGAAAAACAAACTTAAAGCAGAATAAATTAAAAGATAAACTAAGAATAAATATATAAATTAAGTTTTAAAAATTGGGATATAAATAAGGGATGATAAATTCCTTATGAAATGATTCCCATCTTCTTATATCCAATAGTTCGGCTCTTAGTTTTTAGCAGGCATTCACCGATGGTTGTTTTTTTTGTTTTGATGAATGCATCTTGTTCTTCTTCCTCTAAAAATGGAATTGTTTTATTTACAAGATCGTCTTCGATTTCTTCGTAAAAATCTAGTGGAAGTTCAATGCTGACAATATCTATAAATTTGCAAAATGAATGAACGAGCGACCATTTTAGACTGTCTATTTCGTCTTCATCATCAATGATTTCATATTTATAAAGATTATCAATCAAAAATGAGATTTTGGTGAAAGCGGGCCAGATTGATTCATAGTGGCTTTTGCTCCAGACTGATTTACCGATTATATTTTCTAAAAAGCGTACTGCGATACTTCTCAATTTAAACAAATTTTCGATCTTATCTTTTTCGTTTTGATAAGTTGTTGATAGTTCGCGTGTTAAATTATTTGAAAAGTTTTTTATGTTGCTGACTGGTGTTTTGACTGGTTTTAGGTATGTTTGCATTTTGGATTGAATTAGATAATCAAGTTGCTTTTCAATTAATGTTTTGACATCAACGTTTTCTGCTTTTAAATAAGGTTTTAAAATTTGTGGCATCTCTTCTAAAATTGATTGAACAACAGCGTAATCTACAAGTTCGCATGATTTCATTTTGTCGTTGAAAAGTTTGAATATTGTATAAAAATAAGGGATGGAGTCGTCTCCCAATTTGAAATTGTCTATAATTTTTAAAAGCTCGAGAAAGTGCCCGCTGTTTTGTGAAATGTAATCTGCATAGTCACTGCTGTTGTATTCTTCTTTTATATACTTTTCTAGTGCGGTGTTAAATTGCTGTGTTTTATATTCGCTATTTAAATTGACATTGTATTTGACTGAAGGATGCGCAGTAAAATAATTTTTTTTGGAGATATTTGATTTTGCAAAAATGTTTTTATCAAAGTTAATTATTGCTGCCAAAGCTACTACCAATATAACTATATTTTTTATTTTCATTCCTTGTCCCTTTTTGTTAAAGTGCTAAATATTAAATTGTTTTGCATTTTTAAACAAAGTTTTACGCTTTGGATGATATCATGGTCTTAAATATTTTTTCAAGAGTGAGAAAAATAAATTAAGGTAAAGGAGTTTAATTGTGCCTCTTTTTAAATATGACGCCTTTAATAAATTGGGGAAAAAGGTTAGCGGAACGATAGAAGCCTCTACCATCCAAACCGCAAAAGAAATTATCCGAAGTCAAGGTTTTATGCCGATAAAAATGAATGAAATTGCGGCCCTTGATGCAGCCGGTGGATTTTCGATAAAAGATTTGTTTGAAAGATCGGTCGATCAAAAAAGTATAATTTTACTTACCAAGCAGTTAGCAGTTCTTTTGAAAGCAGGTGTACCTTTGCTGCAAGGGGTAGAACTTTTGGCGGAACAATTTGAAGGAAAGTTGCGTAGGATTTTGATAGAAGTAAAAGATGATTTGAAAAGTGGAAAATCTTTTGCAACTTCTCTTGAACGTTATCCAAAAGTTTTTTCTAATGTTTATGTACAACTTGTTCGCGCTGGTGAAGCGAGTGGAAATCTAGAAGCGGTTTTGAAAAATTTAGCTGTTTATCTGGAACGAATGGATGAAATTCGACGCCGCGTGAAAAAAGCTATGTCTTATCCTGTGATGATGATTGGAATATCTGTAGTTATCGTATCTTTACTTATCACATTTGCGGTTCCCAAAATCGTAGAAGTTTTTAAAGAAAGCGGTATAGAACTTCCTTGGCCAACACGTTTTGTTTTGGGTATATCAGATTTTTTTTCCGCTTATTTATTTTGGATTGTTGTATTTTCAATCGGTGGTTTTATTTTGTTTAAATATTGGAAATCAACTCCAAACGGTCGTCATTCATTTGATAAATTAAAATTGCAACTTCCAATATTTTCATATTTTACCAAAGCCAAAGTTGTTGTAGATTTTACAAAAACTTTTGGGATGCTTCTTGAGAGCGGAGTGAATTTGGCAGAGTCTCTTGATATCGTTTGCAATCTTGTCGATAATACTGTTTTGACCAGAACTTTGAAAAATGCGAGAGACAAAATTATAAAGGAAGGAAAAATTTCGAAATATCTTGGTGAAACACAAATCTTCCCTCCGATCGTAAGTTATATGGTAAGTACTGGAGAGCAGTCTGGAAAATTGGCTGAAATGTTAACATCGGTTGGAAATGATTACGAAAGAGATCTTTTTGAACTAATTGACAGTTTAATTGCCAAAATAAATCCTTTAATGATTTTGATTGTTGGAGGATTGATTTTTTTTATAGTGTTAGCGATGTTCCTTCCTATGAAAGATATAGGAAGTGCATTCGAAAAAATGGGTTAATTTAAATAGAGGAGTCTTATGAATTTATCAAGAAAAAGCGAAGCGTTTACGCTGATTGAAATTGTTATTGCGTTAAGTTTAGCCGTTGCGTTGATGGCAACGGTATTTACAATCGTTAAAAAATTTAAAAAACAAGCTAGTGTTAAAGAGACAATACAGATAATGGGTGTTATTAAAAATGCTTTGCTTTTATATTCTAGCGATACAAACAAATATCCAACAACAAGAGAAGGTCTTGCTATTTTGCTTGTTCCACGTCAAGGAACTACTTATTTAGATAGCGAAAAATTTATAAATGATGCGTGGGGTAATCCTATCGAATATCATGCAGGACAAGAGATTCAACATAAAGAATTTAAAATTTATGAATTAATTTCTCAAGGCGATCCACAAGGTGGCGGAGAAATAGTTCTAGGAGATTAAACTTGTGAATAAAGTAAATCGCAGTGCATTTACTTTAATTGAAGTTGTTGTTGCTATGGGCATTATGATTTTTTTAATGTCCATAGCAACTCGGTTTTTCAAATTTAAAAAAGCTGAAGATAATATTCAGACAGTTGTTAAAAAAATAAACAATATAGTTTTTCTAACAAAACAAAACGCTTTTATTTCTGATACTAAATTTTCTATCGAAATAAAAAGAGACGGAATTGCTATTTTTAAGCTTGTTACAGATTCTGCAGGCAAGGGAAAACGAGAAGAGTTTGTGTCTTCTTATTTGAAAACAAAATATGATTTCCCACAAAATATTACGACACGATCTGTTTACAAAGATGGTAAAAGAATGGATGAAGATCGACGCGGCTCTGTGTTTGTAGATTTTTCCAAAAATGGAATCTTACCGTCCATCTTTGTGCAGCTTGCGATTGCAAGTGAGGGTGGAACTGAAGCTAAAGTGACACTCCAAGCGCAATCTTTTTTAGGTTATTTTGAACTTTTGGATGGATGGGTAAGAGAATGAAAATTGCAAAAAAAGCAGCTTTTACCTTTTTGGAAGTGATTGTCGCGATGGGGCTTTTTGCTTCCATTTCATTTATCATTTTTTATTCTCAAAAACAGTCTTTAAATTTTATTTTTAAAAGACGAGAAGAGGCCAGCAGAGTATTTTTGGTAAAAGAATATTTGTATAAAAAAATATTTCATTTGCAAGAAGATTTGGACGAAGCGGTTTGGAAAAAAAGCAGCTTTAAGAAAAAATTTGAAAAGCCCGAACTTGTAATAAATCTTTCATCAGAAGGTATTAATGGTAGATCTTCTCTAAAAGATTTTTCAAAACATTTGGACTGGGCAACTTGTGAAGGTAGCTGGAAAAGTTTTTTAAAAGGCAGATCTAATGAAAGCACTTTTAAATTAAAAGCTTTAGATTTTAAAAAGTAAAAGAAGAGTTATGCGAAAAAGTTATGGATTTTCTTTGCTTGAAATTTTGATAGCCATGAGTGTTGCGGCAACATTTATGAGCTTTATTATAATGTCGATGCGAAGTTCTTTTCGTTTTGTTGCCATCGGCGATGAAAATATAAAAATTAATGAGCAGGCTTTTTTACTTATAAATCAAATGGAACGAGATTTCTCATCCGTTACAATTTTTTCTTTTGATACTACTTCGACATCAACAAAAGAGGAAAAAGTTACTTTAGATCGTAAAGAAGCGCCTAACAAATTTTTTCAAGCGCAAACGCAGGAAGATGATACTTTGAATAGTTTGCGAAAAGCTAAAGGAAAACTTTTTAAAACTGCATCTTTTGTTTCAACATCCCCATTGCAAAATATAGAAGAAAACAAATTTTATCTTGTACGAGTAGGCTATGAGCTCAAGTTAAATAAAACAGCAGGGGACCGAGAAAAGCATAGTTACGACCTTATTCGTCGCGAAACTAAAAAATTAGATAATGTTTTGCTGAAAGAAGCAGATTCGATCACAAGAAAATCATCAAAAGATTTTATTTACAGCGATTTGGTTGCGAAAAATATAAAAGAAATTTCTTTGCAATTTTTTAAAAAACTTAAAAAGCAGGATCAAAAAACTGGAAAATCTAAAAAAGAAATTTATAAGTCGTTTGAATGGGATGGTGGCGAAAAAACAAAAGATCAGATTCCAGATTTTTTAAAATATCATATTGTTTTTTGGAGTGAAAATAAAAATAAAGAGTTTGTTTTTGATGGGCTTATAAATTTTTTTAATAAAAAAGTTACGCAGCAACAGCCAAAGCGCGTACGACAAGATCAGGGCGAAAAACAGAATGTAAGCCAGCAAGGTGGACAAGCTCCGCAGCAAAGTGTAAATCAACCAAACCAATCGCCGGTTACTTAAAAAAAGATTTTTATGAAAATGAAAAAAAGTTCTTCTTATATTTTGATTTTTGTTTTACTTGTACTTTCGTTTTTGTCATTTGTTGTTTCAAAACTTACACAGCAGACAAATGTTTATCTTTTTTTTACGAAAACTGTTTATCTGCAAGAAAATGCTAAATTGCTTGCTTTGAGTGGTATTACTATGGCACGAGCAGAGCTTGGAGAAGCTTATTTGCCTATAAATGAAAAAAATGAACAAGAGCAACAAAATAAAGATAGCAAAGAGCAAAAACAAGCCAAAAATTTATTGAAAAAAATATTGCCAGTTTTAAATCGCTGGCAAATTTTTAAATTGACTGAAAAAGAAGACGGTGTAGATGGGGAAATAAAAGTTTGTATTTTCTCTGAAGATGGAAAAATTAATTTAAACAAATGGTTTGATTTTCAAAAAAAAGAATTTAAACCAGACATGGCAAATATTATCAAATTGATGACTGTAGGAAGTAACATCAAAGGTGAAAAAATATTAAAAGATTTAACAGATTTTTTTAAACGAAAAAATAAACCTATTGAAGATTTATCAGAATTGCTTGAGATAGATTCTTTGAAAAGTATCAATTTGATGTATTCACCGCTTCAGCGAGTTGAAAAAACAGCAAGTGGTAAAGAAGATTCGACTATTTATTTGCAAGATTTTTTTACAGTTTATTCTGAAAGTGAAAAAGTTGAGCCTTGGTTGTTTTCACATTCGCTCGATGTTTTGTTTGGTGTAAGATTACCAAAGCCAAATGATGCGAGTGTGATGAAGGAAAATTTTGTAAAAGCAATTGATAAATTTAAGTTAGATCTTGGTTCGAATTGGGATGTTAATTGGGGTGCTTTAATCCCTATTTATGAGAAAAAACCGGCAGCATTCCAAGTGCTTGGTAAATTATTATCTCAACAATTTGCACCATCTGTGTATACTGTGATATCATGTGGAAAAATTGGAAATGTAGAGCAAAAATTGTTAGCCGTTTTGGTTAAACAAAATCCAAAAACAAGCTCTACAAATAAAGGAAGCGGTAGTCACAAGGAAGAACAAGAAAACCTTGCGCAATATTTTAAAGTTATAAAAGTTATTTGGTTATAAAAGTTTTTGAAAACTGGAGCTATCGGTGAAAACAGAAACTCTCGTTGGTCTATTTATACTCGGTGCGATCGGAATATTTTTTTATTTAAGTTTTACAATAGGTTCGTTTCGAGTAGATCGTGATAATTTTCATTCATACAAAGCTTATTTTTCTGATACAGCCGGTCTTGAAATCAAAGATCCGGTGAAAATTGCTGGAGTTGATGTTGGAAAAGTTGTCGATATCAAATTACAAGATGCCGGTAGAGCAATGGTTGTATTTTTGGTTAATAAAAAAAATAAACTTGCTAAAAATGCAGTTGCTTTAGTTCGTCAAGAAAGTTTGCTTGGTAACAAATTTTTGGAAATTGATCCGGGAGATTCTTCTACTGGTTATTTGATCCCAGGAAGTGCATTAAGTTTACCATCACAAGCTCCTGCGAGTGTTAGCGATCTTTTAAATAAATTCAATGACATTGCTTCAAATCTAAAAAGTGTAGTTTCTGTATTCAAAGATGTATTTGCATCAAATGAAGGTGCACAAAATCTTAAAGATGTTCTTAAAGGTTTTGCAAAAGCATCGGATACTATTTCAAATTTTTCTGGTGTGCTTGAACGTGTTTTAACTAAGAATGAACAAAACATGAATGGCATGCTAGAAGATTTCAAAGTGTTTGCCCAAAATTTGCGTCAAGATGGCCCATCAATTACTTCAGATTTGAGAGATTCCGCATCACAACTTCGCACAAATGTTTTACCTTCAATTTCTAGTGGAATGGAAAATTTTGGCAATGCTTCAAAGCGTGTTGGTGAAACATTTGAAACTCTTGATGATACAGCGGTGCAGGCGCGAGAAAGTTTCAAAGAGTTTGGACAAGTTGCTGAGAAGATTAACACTGGAAAAGGTTTGGTTGGTAAAATTATAAATGAAGATGAAACTTATAATGATTTCAAAAAGACTATGAAAGGTCTTCGCGATTATACATCCAAAATGCATTCTTTAGATATTTTGGTTGATATGCACTCAGAGACGATGTTCAAAGATTGGAAAAACAAAGCATATTTTGAATTGCGATTCCGCCCAGAAGAAGATTATTTTTATAACTTGCAGATAATTGGTGCTGATAAAGGGTCTGTAAAACGACAAGTTATAGACACAGTTCGTTATGACAGAAATGGAAATATTTTAAATGCACCAACCGTTAGCGATCTTTATAAACGTCCTGATTCGATGCAAGTTACAACGCAAACTAAAAATGATATTTTGTTTGGTTTGCAATTTGGTAAACGTTTCAATCGTTTAGCTTTCAGAATTGGTTTGTTTGAAAGTACATTTGGTGCTGGAGTAGATTATTATGTTCCTCTTAATACAGATAAATTACATTGGATTTCTTCTTTAGAAGCGTTCGACTTTAAAGGTGTAAATCGAATGAATGATAATCGCCCACATATAAAATGGTTGAACAGATTCTACTTTATGAAGCATCTATATACAGCATTCGGTGTAGATGATGTGATAAGTAAGAATAGTGCAAGTCCATTCCTTGGCGCTGGTATTCGATTCGGTGATAAAGATCTTAAATACTTTTTATCATCTGTGCCGATAGGTAGTGTTAAGGGTTCATAAAATTTTAAGGAGTGTGTTTTGAGCACTCCTTTTTTATTTAATCGAGCAGAAAACCCCAGGGTTTTAAACCTGGGGATGAATGCGAGTCCACTTGGCGAGGCAGCAAAAATCGGAGATTTTGCGAGTCGCCAATAAAGATGGCATACTCCTAAATATGAAAAAGTATTGGTTAGGTTCACATACAAAACACAGGCTTATGTACCATATAATATGGATACCAAAATATAGAAAAAGAATTTTAAAGGGGATGCTTGCGGATAGAATTAAGGAACTATTAATTCAATGCGCAGAAGTTAATAACTGGCAAGTACAAGAAATTAACGTGCAGATTGATCATATACATGCAATTGTGCAATTAGACACAAAAACTAGTGTTGCAAGAGCAATACAATTGTTTAAGGGTGGAAGTAGTAAAAAGATAAGAGAAGAGTTTCCTGAGTTAGAAGAATTTCTTTGGGGAGATAGTCTTTGGTCGGATGGATATTTTGCCGAGACGGTTGGAAGTTGTGATGAAGAAGTGATAAAAAAATATGTTCAAAATCAAAAATAGTTTTCATGAGTTAGAAGCCCCGGCTTTTAAGCCGGGGTGGCTTTCACTGGAATATTAAACCTCTTTCGAATCTACATTAAACTTTATTTTATAATCTTACAGTGGTTATTATCATCGAATCATATTTTAAATTTTCGTTTGCCCTGAGCGGAGCCATTTTATGGCGTAGTCGAATGGGTACGAACGAAAGTAAAGATGCAAGGAGTTGACTAAGATGGCTAAGGGTTTTGAAAAAGGAATATTGAATTTTAGAAAATTTAAGTTATTTTAAAAAAATTAACTTGTAATAAAAAGTTTTAACAAAAATAAAAATCAAAAAAGAAGGTCAAATGAAAATTATAAAAATTTTACCAATTTTTCTGTTTATTTTTTACAACAATGTTTTTGCCGGATGCGGGGCTTCAAAAGGTTTGGGCGAGCCTATGAATGAAAAGCCCGCTGAAAAACCTTTTGATGTATCACATTATGTAGAAGAATTGCAGCAACAACCTATATTACCAAAACCTCAGGCAGCTACAACGCCTAGGTTACCAAACAATTTTTTTAGATTTAAGATTTACGAACATCATGTACAAAATGAGCGCCCTGCTATGGAAGATAGATTTAATATTTTTGAAGATGAAAAAAGAATTTTTGCTGGAATTTATGACGGACATGGAGGAAGTTTTGTATCTGAATGCTTGCAAGGTAACTTGCAAGCATGTATTTTCGAAATAATTGATAAATATTGGTTAAACAGGGAAGTTTTTTCTCTAAGTTTTGCAACTGTTGAGTCAGCATTGAAAAATAGAGAAGAAGCTATTAAACAGGGTTCATGCGCAACATGCGTTTATATTGATAAGCAAAATAACACTGCTTATTTTATAAACCTAGGAGACAGTAGGGGTGTTTTAGTTAGTATTGCAGATTTGCGACAACAGATCATAGACCTTATGTTAAAGAAGAAAGAGATAGAGTTTTAACGCAAGGAGCAGAAATTTGTAATGGTTACGTACAGTATGCGGGCGCCGCTCCCAACATTGCAATGACTAGGACTATTGGCGATTTTATGTTTAAACCAGATGGCCTAAACATAATTTCTCCAATACCAGACATAACTAAAATAAAGCTAAAATCGGATGATACCTTTATTGTTTTAGTTTGTGATGGTGTTTGGGAAGGAATTGCAGGACCACCTTCCTGTTTTAAAGATGAACAACAATTTGAATGGGAATATAGCAATCGTGGCATAGGACGTCTTTTGACTGAAAACATAAGAACACATGGAGAAAATTTAGCAAAAGATTTAGTGGAAAAAGCTTTACATTTTTCCGAAGACAACTGTTCTGCGATTGTTATAGAATTGCAAAGAAGGAATAATTAATTCCATCTTTGCAATATACCTTAAGCAAAAAGCCCCTTTTCCCAGGGGTCTAGACCATCATTTTCCTCTTTCTCTATTCCTAAAATTTGATTGATATAAGGATTATCATTATTTTTTGCGATAGCGATGAGTTTTTCTAAAATTGTTGCTTCATTAATTAGATGCGATCTTTTTAATGTATTAAAAAACACTCTAAATATTTCAACTTTATTTTTATTAATTGCCGCTATTAAAATATTTATTTGTTCATTATTTTTATTTGTTAGTATTAATTCTAAAACGTAATTATTTTGTATTTTATTTAAAACTTGTTCAATTATTTCTTGTGAGTAATTATAGTTTATTAATAAATGTAAGATAGAATTGCCATCAGTTTGACATTTGTAATCGCTGAGCATCCATAGGAGTTCATCTGTGGTAAATGAATTTAACATATTCATACGGAATTGATTTATTTTTATAAAAAGACATATGTTTGATGCCTTCGAACGAAGTTTTTGATTGATGATAGTATTTGATTCGATTTGTTGTTTAAATGATTCGAATCTTCTTATTTGTCTTATTTGTTCCATTTCTTCTTCGGATTTATGAAATAAAATTTTGTCGGTAAGAGGGCAACTTGCAGGTCTGCATTGTTGCATGAGACGTTGAACTTCTTCAAAATTTCTAGCTCTTAAATCCGGTTCAGATTGTGATTCAGCAAGCGCGGTTTGACTTAATGGGCTAGGAGCATATTTTAGAGCCTTTTTTCTTTGTTGCGGCGATTCGATCGTGGCAGCTTGTGGTTCATGATGAAATATCGCATTAAGTTCTGTAAGTTCTGTTTGGCTCAATGGACTAGGGGAATATTCGCGAGCTTTTTTTCTTTGCTGTGGAGCTTCTGGTTCATGATGAAACATTGCATTAATATTGTTTAATCCGATTGTTAAAAGTAAAAGACTTAATATTTTTTTGTTTTTTAAAAGTTCCATTTAATTGTTAATCCTATATTGCCACCAAGCATATCTGTTTTGTATGATCTTTTGCCGTAAATTGGACAATCATATGATAAATAGATAGTTGGTGAATATTTATAATTGTTTATTGCTGTTGCATCGTATCCGATTTGAAAGTGCAAAACATGTTGGGACCAATCTTTCAAACGTACATTACTATTTACTACGTCGTCCTTTGTTTCTTTGTAAATTACAGAAGCGTCTGCTTGTTGTGCAGCTATATAAGTGCTTAAGAATGTACTATCGCGGACATCTAGATGTGTTGGTTCTTGTCTTGTGAAAGAGTAGCCAACGTTTATTAAAACTTGTTTAAAAAATGGATTGAGTTTCAAATATGCTGCAAGATTCCAAATATTTCCGGCATTCAATTGTGTGTGACCTTTTTCCAAAATTACAAGACCTGATTGTGTTTTATCTGTGGCCATTCGAATGGTCCTGCTTTGATTGAAAAATGTTAAAAAATTTCCATAAAGTCCGCCATTTAACCAGTTGCAAACTGTTATTTCAAATACACCACGTGCATTGACGCTATAAAATCCATCATAAGAGTTTGCGACATAAACTACTTGATCAAGTGGAGTTTTTGATGCTGTAGGGATTGTTACTCCAAGCTCGGCATAACCACTTATTTCTTGGATGTATTCGTGCATTTTAGCTTTGCCTTGCCATCCCAAAGAAAGATTTAGATCGCCAGCAGATGTTTTATTATAAGGTGATGTCAGGTTATGTAATCCATTTTCGTTTAAAACGGTATTGAAATTGTTTGTTAAAAAACTTTCAAAATCGGTATAGTGTGCTGTAGTGGTTGATGTTTTGTCGGTGTAACTAATCTGATTTATTTTGACATGTCGAAGCGGCATATAAAATCGTGCAAAAAATCCAGAAGTTAAATATTGCTGGATATCAAATTCAAATTCATCTACTTTCAATTTTCCATTTAATTCTATTTTGCCGTTATCACCGCCAAAAAAATAATTTGGAATTGTTCCGGTATTTTGGTTTAACCATTGATTTGTTATTGGTTTACTTGTTAAATTTTCCATGTTGTATGCAAGTTTGTTTACATTAATTAATCCATAAATGTTTAAAACATTTGTTGTGTGACAAGATGCATCATAACCCTTGCGTGAATTTCCTGTGCTATACCTTATTTGTGGAGATGTTGCCCATTCGGTAGCGTTTTTGGGGAAATTGCCTTGGAAATGTTGTGCTCGATAAAATACTGGTAAATCTGCTGCTTTTAAATTTGCGATAGTTAAAAGGGTAAAAAATAAAATTCTAAAAAGTTTCTTCATAAAATCTCCTTATATAAATTCGTTTATGCATACTCTAGCGAAATTTTGTTTATGAAGAAAGTTTTTGTGAACAATTTTTATTTAATGCCAATTTGCGTTCTTTTACAGCTTGAAAAAATTCTTCACATTTTTGTGAGTAGAGAGCTGGGTATGTTTCCAAAATTTTTGTGTGTTCTCCTTTTTCAGGATTCCAGGTCATGATTATGCTTTTTCCGTTTTGTTGAAGCTTATAGAATGCTTCGATGGAAATAAAATTATCATTTAATGCATGGATCAAAAATATTGGGGTTTTAATTTTTTTAATAGATTCAGCAGGTTTTACTTTTCGTACTTTAATTCGATATTTGTAGTATGCAAGGCCTCGGAATGGTTGACGGAAAATAAATGCGCAAAGTGGTGGGCCGTCGAAAATTGGGTACATGCGTTTTACTTGGTCTTTGAGAGTGTCATAAGATGATTGTAAAATTAATCCGTCAAATAATTGATATTTGCTTTCTGCTTCGATTAGCGCTACCGCTCCCATTGATATTCCAAAACCATAGATAGGTAATTTCTTGAATAACTTTTTGGTACGTGGGTCGGTTTTTAATAAATTTACAGCTGCTTCAACTTCATATGCTTCATCTCGACCAAATGTTGTACATTGATGTCTATGGCATTCACCGAAACGACGGAAGTCGAAACTGATTGTGGTGCAGCGTGAAAAAATTGATTTTCTATACATTTCCATGTCATGTTTATCGCCTGCTGCGTAGTGACATAGAACCACCAACGCTTTTGCATCGCGACATAAGCTTAGCTCCCCGTTTCTTGTTAAGCCGTCGATGGTTTTTATTTCAATTTTTTGATTTATATATTCTTGTGCGGCATATTCTTTTAAAAGTTTTTCTGTTTCTGCATTTATATAAAGCAGTTTACTAGGGGTTGTTTTTTTTACTTGAAATGGGAAATCAGCACTTAGATAATTTGAAGTGAAAATTAATAAAAAAAGAAAAACTGAAGAACTAGGCCTTTTAAACATTATTTTCCCTGAAATTAAAAATATTAAAAAAATAAAGCTGTAAATTTTTTACGCTTTTGTAATGATAAATAAAATGAATTATATTTTCAAGGTTATGGATTGCAAAGTTTAGGTTATCAAGATGTCTATTGATTCAAAGAAAATAATTACCGTTTCCAACTTGCTTACAGTTTTGCGGATTGTACTTGCTCCGTTTATCTCTTTTTACATAATTCGAAACAATTGGCAACTTGCTCTGATTTTATTTTTTATCGCGGCCCTTACAGATATGCTGGATGGTTTTGCGGCTCGGTTGTTCAAGCAGCGGACATCGCTTGGAACTTTGCTCGATCCTGTAGCGGATAAAATTTTACTTCTTACCACATTCGCATCTTTGATAGTTGCAAATATGTCGCAACTTGTTATTCCCTTTTGGTTTTTAATATTTTTGCTTGTGCGTGAATTGATTATTGTTATCGGTGCGCTTTTGGTTGCATTTGTTTCTCACGATTTAAAAATTAATCCTACCATTTGGGGAAAATTAACAACATTTTTTCAAATTATATTTATCTTCTGGTATATGAGCTGCTTTTTCTTTTCATGGATTCCAATAAAAACATTTTTTTTGTTTTTTGTTTTCATAATAATTTTTTCTACTTTTTCCTTGATGAATTATATAAACATTGGTATAAAGATTTTGCTGCAAAAATTTAAAAGTTAAATTTTTTTGTAGCGAGAGTATTTTTTATAACAATAAAATAAAGGAAATATAGATATGATGAACAAAAAGATATTCACATTGCTTGCGGGTTGTTTGGTTTTAGCAACGGTAAATGCAAAAATATTGGATACTGTTAGAGCAAATTTACCAGAAATCGGCAATCCATTGAGATCGGCAACAGCTGAAGATTATACACGAGCAAATGCTAGAATTAATGCTAGCGATGAAAATGCAACCGTAAAAGGCTTTAATGCAGAAATTATTGAAGCATTGGGTCATGAAAGTTTAACTGCTGAAAAATCAAGAATTGAAGCTATGTTAAAAGCACAATTTTCTTATGCTGATTTATCAAAGAATCCAAAACTTGCAAAGTTTACAGTCTATGGTACAGAAGCTTTTGCTGTTTTAGCAGCAGCTGTTTTAATTTGTCAAAATGCAGAGCTTGAAAGATGGGTAGTAAGTCACCCCGTTGAAGCTGCAAAAACATTTGGTATCGAAGCAGAAGATTTCATGTCATATTTGTGGAATGAACATAGAAGAGCTTGCTACGCAGTACTCGGTACAGCCGGAGTTGCAGCTTTAGGTTTTGGTGGCAAAGCAATTTATAATAGATTTGCATATAAAAAAGCAGCAGCTTTAGAAGCCGCTAAGAAAGAAGAAGTCGAAAAGCATTCAGGAAATACAGTTCCTTTAGCTAAATCACCAGAGTTGCCTGCAACCAGAGTCGAAGGTGTTAGTTCAGCTTCAGCTGTTGAAAGTGGACCAAAAAACGGTGGTGAAGCTTCTTCCGATGCGTTACATAAAAGTGGTTCTTCCTGGTAAAATCAAACATAAAATTTAAAAAAATATTTTAAGTTTTAAGGGCGAGGAAATTTTTCCTCGCCTTTTTTATTGCAAAATTTTTATAACATTTGTTGTTTGATTTTTTTTTGATTTGTATAATCGTGCAAGCATAAAAGAATGGATCCCCGCATATGCGAGGATGCCTAAATGGTAGATCAATATTTAGATTAGTGTAGAAGGAGTTTGTTTTATGAATATCAAAAAATCGCTCAGTGTTGCGTGTCTCTTAATTTATTGTGTCGTTAATGCAAAATCAGATTATCAAAATTTTGATAAAACATTGCAGAGTGTGTTTGTAAAAACCGATGAATATGCAAGTCAAATGCCGCAGGATGCAAAAAGTGTAGCGAAAAACAAATCTAATTATGCAATATTTTTGCAAGAAAAAAATAAGCTTTTAAAAATCAGAGATATGCTGCAAAAAGAGTTTAACAATCCTCGCATTGCTGCCTTGCTTGAACAAGATATGCGAGTACGAGAATTAAAAAATAATTTAGATCGCTTGTTTGATTTTAGATATTTGCGTACCGCTTTTGATTCGATTAATGTTGAAAATGAATATGAAAAAATGCGTTTATTTTTCCAACTTTGGCGAAAAGATTTTATAAGTTATCAGCACGCGATTGAAATGTTTATTTCCAAAAAAGATTCTTTTGACAAAGACGTGGTTGATTTGCTTACAACAATTCGTGAGTTTTCTTCTGTGATGGTTGTTGTTTGCGATCAAATAATTGAATATTTAAATAATAATGAAGACAGTGGTTTGGTATTGTTTTTGAATCAATTTTTTGCAAATCAAAGTTGGTATACAAATTATGCAGTGCTTGGGGGAATTGGTTTAGCAGTTATTGTAATAGCAGCTGTATTGATTGGCGGTAAAAATTATTTTGGATCAAATGGAGATGAGGATGATTCAGAAGTTCCAACTAAGGGTGGCTTATTAAAATCTTCCGATAAACCTAAAAGAATGAGTGATTGTAGAACCATTGGCCCAAAGATGGGAAAAGATTTAAGAGATATAGAACATTCTTGGGATTTACTTCCAGAAATCAGTCATTTTAAAGTTAGACTTGCAGCTTGGTTTAGAATTAAGTAAACGCTAATTTAGTTGAGTTGGAGATTAATAAATAAAAAGGGGCTAAATTTTTAGCCCCTTTTTATTTATACAGTTAAATGATTTTTCTAAATTTTGTTTATTTTTTTAAAACATTTCGAAGTGAATCGAGCTTCTCTTTGGTCTGAAGATAGCTTTTATTTTTGAGTAAAAATGTTTCGTACAAATTAAATGTAGCTTTGAAAATAAAATCGCTACTACATTTTTCTTGAAGCAGTTCTGGGAAAATTTCTTCTTTTAAAAATAAATTTGGAAGACCCATGTAACGTACTGATACTGCCATGTTACCAAGGCAGTAAGTAATCCACGAAACTTTATAAATTATGATAGTTGGGATAGAAAGTAGTGCGAGTTGTAGGGTGACTGTACCTGGTTTTGAGATAGCAACTGCAGATTTACTTAATTCTTCTAATTTTTCTTTTTCATCAAATATTGGCCGAATATAATTTCGCCAGTTTTCAAATTTTGCTTCTTTAAAAACTGAATCAACCAATTCGAGTGGGATAGATTCTGCAAGCGGCAAAATAAATGAGACATCACTGTAAATTGATTTGAAACGCAGTACAATTTCGCAAAAAATTGGAATCAAGCTTTTAATTTCGGATGCGCGAGAACCTGCTAAAAGTGCAATCTGATTTTTCTTTTCTTTGCTCATTTCAAAGTATGGTGATAGCTCTTCATAAAATGGATATCCAAACCATTTAGCTTCGACGCCATGCTTTTTGTACCAATCAATTTCAAAAGGATAGATTACTATCACCTCATCGCAATTTTTCTGAATTGAGCGCGCTCTCCATTCTCCCCAAACCCAAAGCTGTGGAGGTGAAAAATATGTTATTTTTAAATATGGCTTTTTGCTTTTTAAGTGTTTTGCAAGTAAGAGGTTAAAGCCCGGAAAGTCGACCAGAATAACTTCGTCAAAATTTTCTTTCAAAATATAATTAACAACTTTTTTGAGATGTTTAAATATGAAAGGTAAATGTCGAACAATTTCTAAAATGCCAACAAAGCTAAAATTTTCTATACGGTCGTAAAGCTTTATGTTTTCGCTTTCTAAAAATTTACCGCCGATAGCTTCGAAACTAATTTCTGTATTTTCAGATTTTAATTTTTTGACAAGCCAGCTTGCAATTTTATCACCTGAAAGTTCGCCTGTGGAAATAAAAACTTTTTTCATTTTCACTAACCTTTATTTTAAACAATCGTTTTTGCAAAATTGCAATCTAAGTGTTTCGATATCCTGCAATTGTGTTCTAAAATTTATAGAGACTTCCTCCGTTAATTGCAATATTTTTTTTCCGCAATCAACTTTTTCTGCAAACAAATTAAGTTTGAGCTTATTTAAATTTTTACTTTTTATTTTTAAATTTGAAAGTAAATTGGAAGAATCATTTAATGCACTTTTCAATGTACCATGACCTGCGCTTTTAAATGGTTTTTTGTTATCAATTAATTTTTCAATTTTATCAGAATATTTTTGCTGCAGAATGCCAATTTCTTTGAGCGGTTGTCCAACCGTTTTGTTAATTTGCGCCATTTGCGTTAACAGCTTTTTAGCTTCTATTAAATTTAGATTTTTATCATTTACATTTTTTTCCACATCACTTCCAATTTTTTCTAAAATTTCACCAATCGTTGCAGATATAAATGCGCATTCATCAACTGTTGCTTTCATAGTTGAACCGATATCTTCTTTGAGCTCATTTTTGGAAGCGTTTTTATTTTTGGCGGTAACATCTTGCTTAACAATAAAATTGTCTTCACTGCAAAGGGTTATGAAAAGACAAAGTGGTAAAAGAAATATTTTGGATATTTTCATAAAAGCTCCAGGAAAATTGGGGTAAGATAAAAGCAGATTTTAACATATTTATTATTCTTCTTCTATCTTACTATTTTCATTTAATTCATATTTATATTGTTTAATTCTTCTATAGGTTGTCTTTTAATTTATTTTTATCTTTGGTTTGCTCCACGCAAGGTGACAGAGAGGATTATGCGCAAAATCCTCTCTGTACTCTCCTATGCGCCAAAAGAGACTTTTGGATTTCCTTTAACGCAACGCTAAACTGTCTTGCCACAATTTCATTGTGCTGCGACAGTAGCCTTGCAAATAAGGATCTACAATATATAATAGGCCTCTTATGAAATCAGATATAAAAAATCCGTTTGCCCTGAGCGAAGTCTTTTTATGGCGCAGTCGAACGGGTACAAGCGGTATAATATGTATTTTCCTTTATTTTTCTAAATTTGAATTGTTGAAAAATTTAGAAAAACGTCTTTATGGGAATGACGAAAAAAAACGAAGATCCTTTCCGGACGCTATTTCCACGAAGACAGAAATCAAAATTGTGGTTCCTTATTGCAACGCTACTATCGCAGTGCAACGTAGTTGCATCCAGATAGTTTAGCGTTGTGGGAAATCCAAAAGTGCTTTTTTGGCGCACGGAGGATGCAAGGAGGTTTTTGCGACAAAATCTCCTTGCCCCTCTGCGGGAGCAGCCAGAAATAAACAAAAAACAGTAAAGAAAAGAATGAAGAATTTAATTAAAAAAATAGAGATAAATAAATTTAAGGGATAACCAATTCCTTATTTGCAGTTTGCATACCTCATCTCTTTATGACCCCATTTTTAAATCGCAAATAGCCATCAAATAATTTAAATTTTCCCACTTTTTGACAAAAAAGCGCGTTTTTAGGCTTTTTGTAGGGGGGCGTTTTTATTACTTTTTTTACAATGTTATACCTAGTTATATGAATGCTATAAAAGTTTTGTGGGGGTAGGGATAAAAGGAGATTAGTAATCGAAGTTTATAACTACAACTTTTAGGCAATATTAATTTTTTAAGTCGTGGGGGCTTTTATGAAAACAATGAAAAAGTTTAATTTTTTAGTGGCATTAGCTTTGATTGCGCAACTTTTTTGCAGCAATTTGAATGCAGGGTTGCTGTTTAATTCTGATGCAGAAAATAAAAAACAAGCAAAGAAAATTGAAGCTTTACAAGTTATTCAAAACGCAAAGTATGTTTTATCGCATAAACTTTTTGCTGATAATAATCCAGTTTTAAATGAAGAGATGGCAACTCGAATAGATACTATTTTTGCTGATATCAAAAAAATAGTTATTAGCGATAAGCATGTTAATGAAGAATCTTTTAACACTTCTTTAAATGATAAATTAAATAGTTTTATTGAAAATATTTTACAACCTATTGTTCAACAATCTGGTATTAATACAGAAACAGCTCTAAAAGATCGTTTAGAAATAATCAAATTTTATATTGGAGTTATTATAAACGAGCATGCAAAGCTTCATGATAAACCAAGTCATTTTATGAGAAACACTCTTATAGTAGGTACTCCTCTTGCTTTAATAGCAGCTGGCGTAGTTGCTTATAAACTTTCTAATAACCCACAAATGTGTGCACAAGTAGCTCAAAATGCAGTTGCTACCAAAGATGGCGTAATAGTTGCTGGTAAAACTATTGGAGATGGTGCTGTTGCGTTAGGTAATGGATGTGTAGATTTTGGTAAACAAAGCTTTTCTTTTGCATCTGAAGTTTGGAATGATTTACTTGTTCCTGCGTGGCGACATAAGAAAATTTTATTATCATTTTATCTAGGTTGTTGTTTAGGAAAAAAATTGGGAAGAGTTAATATTACTAGTGTTAATGTAACAAATCCTCCCTTTTGGTACTATTTATTGCCGTTTTAATAATTAAAATTTAATAACTTAATTCTCCTTTTCGCTTAGGCCTCAAAAGTTTACTTTTGGGGCCTTTTTTATTAATTTTTGATACAAGATTTATTTTGTGTTAGCATCATGCATAAATTTTGTTTTTAAGTAGAAAAGGAAAAGAAAATGGCTGGATATAATCGAATAATTTTTATGGGAAATTTGACCAGAGATCCTGAGTCAAAACAGTTAAGTTCAGGACAATCTCTTTGCAAATTGAGCATTGCTTCAAACCGTCAATTCAAAAATCGTCAAACTGGACAAATGGTTCAAGAAGTTTGCTTTGTAGATGTCGAAGTTTGGGGTGCTCAGGCTGAAAGTAGCCAGCAATATCTAAAACAAGGTAGATCCGTTTTGATCGAAGGTCGTTTAAAGCTTGATTCTTGGCAGGATAAAGAAGGTCAAAAGCGCTCAAAGCATTCCATCGTTGCTGATAGAGTTGTTTTCTTAACCAATGCAGCTCAAGCAGAATCTAGCTTCGGTGGACAAGAGTATGATGCAGAAACAACATCAGAAACCCAAATCGCATCTGAAGCTGAAGCCCCAAAGAAAAGCCGCAAAAAATCATCCGAAACTTCATTAGACTCTACTGAAACCTCTACAAATTGGGAAAATGGCGGAGAGGTCAATTTTAAAGACCAAAAACCGTTTGAAGATGAGTTGCCTTTCTAGACATCTTTTGAATTTTTGTTATTATTGAAGAGTTGTTTTATAAAATTTATATTATTTTGTTATTTTCTAATTGATAATTTTATTTTAAATCGCAGAAAGGTTGCTGGAAGATGAATCAAGATACTAAGGTTTCTTTTGAAAAATATGCTATTTTTCAAACCGGAGGGAAACAATACCAAGCGATTCCAGGACGCACACTTGCCGTTGAGAAATTGGAAGGTGAGGCAGGGAAAATGCTAGAGTTCAAAGAAGTTTTATTCAGAAAAAACAGTGAAAATGCATTCGAATTTGGCGAGCCATATGTTAACGGTGCATCTGTAAAAGCTTCGATTGTAAAAACAATGAAAGGTCCAAAGTTAGTGATTTATAAGTTCGGAAGAAGAAAAAAGCTTCGAACAAGAAAAGGTCACAGACAACCAATCACAGTTCTTAGAATTGAATCTGTTTAAAGATAATTCTTTAAAGAATTTAAAAAAGAGGCGATCGAAATTTCGATCGCCTCTTTTGTTTTGTGCAAATCTTTTTATTTTGTTTATTTTTTCAAAATTGCAGCAATTTTTTCTTTTGTGATCTTAGTAGTTGCTGTTTTTAAAGATAGTTCTGTTAGTTGTTTTTCGGTGATATTTATTTTTGTTTTATTGATTGTTAAAAAAAGCAAGGCTGAAGCAACGGATGTTCTTTTATTGCCATCTACAAATGGATGATTTTTTATTAAATGGAAAAGATAAGCCGCTGTCATTAAATAAATATTTTTATGAACGTATTTGTTTTGAATTTTAAATTCTGGTTGCGCTATTGCCGATAGAAACAAATGATTACTTCTAATACCAAGGGCTCCGCCATAAGTTTCGATAATATTTTTGTGAATTTCTAGTATTTCTTTCGCTTGCAAAAATTTAATTGATTTTGTCATTTTGATGCTAATTCTTTGAATACGGCATCATATTTTTTTAGAATTTTTTCAAAACCTTTTTGAACTTCTTTTCTGTTACTTATCTTTGTTATTTTTTTATTTTTTGATGTTTTGATTGGAGTTAATATTAAAGAGACCCCATCTGAAGTGATCTCTATTTTTATTTTATCTTCAATATTTAATTGTTTTAGTAAATCTTTGTTAATTAATAACGCTTTGCTATTTCCATGTTTTATTAACTTCTTTATCATTACTTATCCTTTTATTTTTTCAAAGTTTCTGCCAAGTAATCTGCAACTTTATCGATAGATATTCTTTCTTGAATGAGCGTATCACGATTTCTAGCTGTTACTTTATGGTCTGTTTCGCTATCAAAGTCGTAGGTAAAGCATATTGGCGTACCGATTTCATCTTGTCGACGATAAAGTTTGCCAATTGATCCTGCGCTGTCAAATTGAACATTGTAACCTAAAGATTTTAAATTTTTGTAAATTTTTTCTGCAGGTTCAGATAATTTTTTGCTCAATGGTAAAACTGCTGCTTTGACAGGTGCGATTGATGGGTGAAAACGCAAAACAGTTCTTGTTTCATTTTCAACAGTATCTTCGTCAAAAGAGTCACAAAGGGTTGCAAAAAATAATCGATCAAGACCAACAGAACATTCTATTACATTTGGAATGTATGATTGTTTTGTTTCGTCGTCATAAACGCCCAAATCTTTCCCTGAAAATTTTGTGTGCTGCGAAAGGTCGAAGTTAGAGCGATTGTGAATTCCTTCCATCTCTTTCCAGCCAAATGGAAAATCGTACTCGATGTCGCGCGCAGCTTTTGCATAATGAGCAAGTTCGTTTTTTTCATGATCTCGGAAGTGAATGTTTTCTGATTTAAATCCGATAGAGTCATAAAATTTTCTTCGAATATCTATCCAGAAGTCGAAAAATTTGGAAGCATCTTTTTCTTGGCAGAAAAACTGCATTTCCATCTGTTCGAATTCGCGCATTCTAAAAAGGAATTGTTTTGGTGTGATTTCATTTCGAAATGCTTTACCGATTTGTGCAATTCCGAATGGAATTTTGACTCGAGAACTAGTCATCACATTTTTGAAGTTAATAAAAATAGCTTGAGCTGTTTCTGGGCGAAGATAAGCAATTGAAGCATTTTCCGCCATTGCTCCAAGCTCAGTTTTGAACATCATGTTAAATTGACGAGGTTCGGTCCATTTTTTGACGCCACAGGAAGGGCAACTTTTATTTAAATCGATTTCGTCAGTTCTGTAACGTTTTTTGCAGCTTAAGCAGTCAACCATTGGGTCGCTAAAGTTGTCCACATGTCCCGATGCTCTCCAGACACCTTCAGGTCCAAGTAGTGAGCCTTCGATCAAAACTACATCTTCTCCACTTGTTGTTAAGTTTTTGATCCATGCATTTTTGAGATTTTGTCGCAATGCGACGCCAAGTGGGCCAAAATCATAGATTCCATTTATTCCGCCGTAAATTTCAGCAGAAGGAAATGCAAAACCTCTACGTTTACAGAGTGATACAATTTTTTCTAATGATGCTTTGGAATTCATTTAAAAGCCCTTTCTTTTCTTAAATTTTTTACACAGCAGACAGTATATCATATCTGTTTTGTGAGTGGAAAATATTATTAATGTGATTAAAGTTTTGTTAAAAAAGATCGAATTTCAGTTGTTTAAGTATTAAAAAACTATAAAAATAGCGGTTTTAACCAGTTTTTGACTTTGCCATTTGTAAAAAAACAGAATATTGGTACATTTATTAAATTCAATATTTCGGGGGAAATATTAAATTATTTATTTAGGGGCAATTTATGAAATTTAAAAGAATTTTATTAACCATTTTATTGGTGTTTTTTGCTTTTATTTTAAAAGCAGAGCGTGAATATGCTATTGATTTTGCAATGGTTTTTCATGATGCGATTAGCGAAATATTTGACGGAGTATCAGAGGGGGGGAATGCTACTAGATTTTCAACCATTATTCCAAGGCAAGCTGTTGAGAAATCTTTTTATTTAGAAGAAAAAAGATATATAAAATCTATAATGCAACTTTCGGGTTTTAATAAGCAGGAATTACTTGAATGTTTTAATGAGGCAAAACAAGAGGAATCTGCATTTATAGAAAATGTTACTAGAGAAGGTTCTTTGCCTTTAAATTTAGAGCTGCCATTGGGAGATGATAAGGTTATTGAAAAAGAAATATTTCAATCTATAGCTAATGAATATGGTCTAATTCCCTATGTAGATATTTTACCATTCTGTGGTTTTGATTTTTTTTCTTCTTTTAATAAATTTATTATTTTAATTGATATGCGCCAATTTGTAGAGCAATTGTATGGTAATATTCCGGTTTATAAAGCATTTGTAAGGCATGAATTGGAGCATTATCTTCATAAAGATTTTTTATGTGCTGCTTTTATAAATATCGTGTTAGAGCACGTTGACCAGCGTCAAGGGTCTATGCGGATAGCTGCTCCTAGAATTAGTGATGTTGAAATAAGAAGCTATCTTTTAAATCCATTATTAGCTTTGAATAAATTTTCATCTTTATTTCTAGCTCCGGGACAACAATTTCCAACTCCTTTATCAGCTGAAAATTTTAATATTGAAACTGTTGAAGGCGGAATAAAGTTGATTTTTATGTTTTTAGTCATAACTAAAGAATGTAGAGCAGATATTTTAGCATGTTATAAAAATTTAAATGATGGAAGAGCGATGGCTTTATTTCATTTTCAAGAGAGTATTAGGGGGGAAGAAGTCGTAGATTCTCAAGATGTATTTAGCTCAAGGCATCCATCGTACTTGAAAAGATCCATTATGTTAAATGCTGTATATTTATTATCGACCATAAGCGCATAGATTTAGCGTTGTTGTAGTTTGGGGAATAATCTATTATTTAGGGGCAATTTATGAAATTTAAAAGAATTTTATTAACCATTTTATTTATGTTTTGCGCTTTCATTTTAAATGCAGAGCGTGAATATGCTATTGATTTTGAAATGGTTTTTCATGATGCGGTGAGTGAAATATTTGATGGTGTAACTCAATACGTTAATCTTGCAAAATATTCAAAAGAATCGGATCGTCAAATTTTAGAAAGAATTTTTTATAAAAATGAAAAAAAATATATAAAAGCAATATTGCAACTTTCGGGATTGTCTAAAGAATTTTTAATAGAAATTTTTGAACAGGCAAAGCTGGAAGAGATTGATTTAGTACAAAAAGTTTTGCGTGATGAAAATTTAATTATAAATGGATCTATAAATTCAAAGCCTTTATCCATAGATAAAAAATATGAATTTGAGTTTTTTAAAAATGTTTGTAGTGAGTATGGCTTACAGGTAGGTGAAAATGTAGTACCTTTTTATGGTACTTATTTTTGTAATATATTTAATTTTATAGTTGTTGTTGATTTTGATATAAATCAAGATTCGATTAGTAATTATACAAATAGTATAAGGCATGAAATAGAGCATTTTTTACATAAAGATTCATTAGCATCAAATTTTATAAATAAAATCTTAAAAAATTTAAAAGATAAGCAATCAATTCAAGATGCTATTTTAAGAATAAGTGATCCTGAGGTTAAATCTTATCTTTTGAATTCTTTAAAAGCTTGTGAGAAATTTAAATTTTTGTTTTTGGTTTCTGGGGATAAATTAGAGAAAGATATAACTAATGCTCTTTTTGATATCAAAACAGATGTTGATGGAATAATTTTAATTGATATGTTTCTTACTCTTACTCGCGAAATAAGATCTGATATTTTATCTGGATGTAAAAAAACAGAAGATTGTAAAGATGTGTTTTTATATTATGTTAAAGAAATCGCCGAACGCAGAAGTAAATTGGTAGATGTGCAAAATATATTTATAACGCGTCATCCATCTCTTTCGAAAAGAGTTTATTATTTTCGACGTTTATACTATTTAAAACAAAATTCTCCTTTGTCGATAGTAGATTATGTTCAATTGGTAGAAAGTTTAATATGAATGAGATTTTATTCTTATTCCACATTTTAATTGTTTTTGCATTTTTAATTTTTTCGCTAAAGATGGGAAAAGAATTTTTGTTTTCATTCATTATTTTGCAATCAATTCTTGCTAATCTCTTTGTTTTAAAACAGATGAATCTTTTTGGGTTTGAGGTTACGTGTAGTGATGTTTTCGCTGTCGGCGCGATGCTTGGTCTTAATTTATTGCAAGAGTTTTTTGGTGTTGAATTTGCAAAAAAAGCAATTTACGCATCTTTATTTTTTGCATTATTCTTTTGCGGGATGTCTCTTTTCCAAATTTTTTATATTCCTAGTGTTCATGATATAAATCATTGTCATTATAATGCTATTTTGTCTGTTGAACCTAGAATCATTGCAGCATCATTTTTTACATATTTTGTTGTACAATTTCTAGATCTGAAATTTTATGCGTTTTTAAAGAAAGTTTTCAAAAAACATTATTTTATTATTCGAAATAGTTTTTCTCTTGTGTTGTTTCAGTTAATTGATACAATACTTTTTACTTTCCTAGGTCTTTGGGGATTGGTTGCATCGGTATCAGATGTGATTTTAATGAGTTTTTTTATCAAGCTTTTGATAATATTTGTTCTTTCGCCGCTTGTTTTGCTTTTTGTGAAAGTTTTTAAAAAATGGAACATTTTAAATTTGAATTAATACATCAATCTAAAAAATCTAAAGCTAGAGTTGGGCGAATTCATACTCCGCATGGAATAATTGATACGCCAAATTTTGTAGCGGTTGGAACAAATGGTACACTCAAAGCGCTTGATAGTGTAACTGTGGATTCTATTGGCTTGCAGTTAATGTTTTGCAATACCTATCATCTGATTTTGCAACCTGGTACAGAAGTGATAAAAAATGCAGGCGGACTTCATAAGTTTATCAATCGTAAAAATCCGATAATCACCGATTCTGGTGGGTTTCAAGTTTTTAGTTTAGCTTACGGATCTGTAGCTGATGAGCTCAAAAGTCGTGGAACCAAAAAAACTGACGGAACCGTTTTAAAAATTTCTGAGGATGGAGTTTTATTTCGTTCATATCGCGATGGTTCTCCTGTTTTGTTAACGCCAGAAACTTCTATAAAAGCGCAAAAAGATCTTGGCGCGGATATCATTATCCCATTTGATGAACTTCCTCCATACCACATTTCACCCAAAAAATTAAAAGAATCATTTGATAGAACTCACAGGTGGGAAAGAAGATCTCTTAATGCACATTTGCAAAACCGACAAAACCAAGCGATGTATGCTGTGATTCACGGTGGAGTTGATAATGAACTGCGTGCAAAAAGTTGTCAAATTTTATCAGAGTTAGATTTTGATGGATTTGCAATCGGTGGCAGTATCGGCAAAAATCGTGATGAAATGATTAACTTATTAAAGTTCACAATGAATCATTTGCCATTAGATAAACCAAATCATTTGCTTGGAATTGGTGATTTAGAATCGCTCAAACAATCTATTCCGCTTGGTATTGATACTTTTGACAGTTCATATCCAACACGTGCAGCGCGTCATGGAGTTTTGTTAACGCAAAATGGACCTTTGCGAATTTTAAAAAGTGGAAATTCAAATTTGTTCGAACCGATTGATAAAGATTGCGACTGTTTCACATGCAAAAACTTTTCACTTTCATATATTCAACACCTTTTCAAAGCGCGTGAGATGACTGTTATGAATCTTGCAACGATTCATAATTTGCATTTTATGGTGCGACTGATGGAGAAGTACAGACAGGATATTTTGGAAGATAGAATTTAACTTTGTTTATTAATAGACTTCTTCTGAAACTATAAAAACGTAACCAATTTATTAATACTTAATTCCAACATGAAAATACCGTTCACCCTGTGTGCCCGCCATAGCCTTGGCGAAGGTGGGAGCGTAGCCACTTTGTGGCGTAGTCGAACGGATTACGAATATTTGACTTTCTTATGGTTTAATTTTGAATTACAAGAATAGTTTCAGAAGAGGTCTAATAAATAGAAACAATCGAAAAATTTCGATGTAAATAAAAAAGACGGAAATTATTTCCGTCTTTTTTATTGATTTGTCTTAAATAATTTTATTAAGAATTTGCTCCACTAAGAAGTGCTGAAAAAGAATTCCAAAATCCTGTAGCCATAGTTCCTATATCTCCTGATTGAGCACCTTGTTCTATTTGATGTTCTCCTAATTCCATTTTTAGTTTTGCATTAAACAGTCTTATGTTTTGTACAAAATCAGAACTTGAGATTGCTTGTGTTATTGTTTTTGCGAAATCAGTACCGATAAAAGAATCGCAACAAAAAATGACGGCTGCAGCAACGGCAATTATTACTAAAATCCCAACGATTGCGAATGTTCCTGCAAGCAAAAGTGTTTTCATTAGAAAATAAGGAATATATAAAATTGTTTTTATGGTTGTCCAAATAAATTCTGAAATCGCTCTCAAAAAACTTCTTTTATCTTGTTTTATTTCATCTGGAAGATTTTGAATAAATTCTTTAAATTTTGCATCAATATTTGCATCTTTTAAAGCTTCTTTAATTTGTGCTACCGTTTGTAGAGGCAGAAGTGATTCAAGATATGTCGTAGCTTCTTTAAGCTTGCCAGCATTTAAGTTTTTGCAGAATTTTTGATGTATTTCAGTTGTTGTGATGTGAGATAAATTTGTAGGGAGGTTTTCTTTAATAAACTTGCAGTGTTCGCAATAACCCACAGAAAACGATTCTGATTGCGTGCGAATACTCGAAGCTGTTGCTGAAATGCCAAGAATTAAAATTGCAAAAAATATATTTGTTTTTTTCATAGATTATTTTTCCTTTTTTTATTTTTATTATTATCGACTAATTCCGTAAGTTGGCTTCGTTGAAGCATCTCTATATGAAGGTTTTTTAACTACTTTTGATTTAATTAATATTTCTTTGAGTGTATTGATAAGTGGTATTTTTATATTTTCTTGAAAAGAAAAATCACTTTTTTCGTAAATTTCGACACCTTTTTCTATTCCCATTCCAATGCAGTAAATTGCAATTCCTGTTACAAAAATGCCTGCTATAATTTCAGCGAACAGTTTGACGGAGTAAATAGAGGTAGATTTTGTTTTTTCAATTGTTTTGTTTATTACTGTTTCGATGTTGGCGGTAGCATTTTGGGAATCTTGTTTTATAATTTCTGCCATCTTTGGTTGCATATTTTTTATTTCTGTTTCAATCAAAGCGTAATCATTTGGGTTTAAGTTTAATTTTAGAAATTGCAAAACTTCGTTAAATTTACCATTTTGCATTTTAGTACAAACTTTTTGGTGAATTTCTTCTTGTGATACTTTTGCATCTTTTATTTGAGAATATATTGTTTTGCATAGTGTGCATTCAAGTGCATTTAAAGACGTAATAGTCATTAAGCAGATTGCTGTAAATACTATAAATAATATTTTTTTCATAAATCAAAGTCCCTAAATGATTTAAAAAATTAACCTAAAATAATTAAAAATGGAGATAAAATTAATAATGATCCGATTATTGCTGCAGGTAAAATAACTGCTCCTGTTACTATAATTGCGCCAACGGTGATTGCTGCAACTAAAAGTTTAAGTAATATAATTGTACTTACGATAATAAATGGTGCTGCTACTAAAATTGCTATACCTAAAGCAGTTGCTGTTAAAAATGAAACAAAGTTTTTAAAGAAAGATCCGAAGGCAAGTAGGGCGGATTCTTTTGATGCATATTGTTCTCTTAAGAATTTTTCAAATTGAGCGTGAAGCTGTGGAGGTAAAACTATTTTGGAAAGCTCTACACGTTGTTGTTCAGATAAAAATTTTTCTAAATATGAACTTGCTTCATAATATTTTTGATTTTCTATAGCAACGCAAACATTTTGGTGAACATCTTCTTGAGATATTTCTAGTTTGTTTATTTCACTAGTTAGCATTTTGCATAAAGTACAATCGACTGCACTTAAAGTAACAGCTGTTACTAAACTAATTGTTGCTAAAACTATAGTTAATATTTTTTTCATATAATTTCTTTCTATTTTAAAAATGGATATTTTTCAAATCCGACTAAAACGCATTCTGCGTGTGGAATAATTCCATAAGTTTTATAAACCATTTCTTGCATTTTGACTGCTAGGTTTACAATGTCGCTGGATGTTGCGCCCCTTAAGCTTTCGATCATGTTTGCATGTTTGGGTGAAACAATAGCATTTCCAACTTTTAATTCGCCCTTTATTCCCAATTTATCAAGGTAATATGCTACAAAGATCATCTTTTTAGCATTGATTTCTATTTTGACTTCATCTGCATGAAAATTTCTGAAAAAACTGCCGCATGTGTTTGAGGTAGGGTAGCGGCGATTTCTTTGACGAATTGTTTCATCACTTCTTCCTTTGCAGTAAGCAGCTTGAAGAGGTGAAACTTCATTGAGTGCAAAAATTGCATTAATTAAGAAATATTGTCCGGACTGTAATTTGGATTGGTCATAGCCAAACTCAAACCAGTTTTTATCAACCCAGATTGTTTGGCCGCTGTCTTTTTCAATAATCTGTCCAGCAACTAAAAAGTCGCTCAAAAAATAGTCGATAAAATGTATGTTTATATAAGTTGAGCCGCCCACAGTTCCAGGAATTCCGCTGAATTCTTCAAGTCCTACTAAATTGTTTTCCAAAGTAAAATTGATCAAATCTTGAATTTTGACACCCGCGCCGGCTGTAACCAATTTTTTTTGTTCATCTATTTTTGTATTTAATCCAAAGGCGGCAAGATTTTTTTGTTCTAAAATCGTAATATTTGAAAGTTTTGGATGAATTACAAGTCCGTCAAAGCCGTTGTCGCTGATCAAAATATTCGCACCTTCGCCTAAAACAAAAATTTTTAAATTGTTTTCAGCTGCGAATTTAACCGCTTTTGAAAAATCGTTTTCATTTTGCGGCTCACAGAAAAATTTTGCAGGGCCGCCGGTTTGAAACCAGTTTTTATCATGAAGAGGGATGTTTTTTAATATTTCCATAATTTACTTTCCTAAAAATTAACCTTGTTAACATAGCAAAAATGCTTGTTTTTGCGAATCTAAAATGTTTTTAATCGTTACTTTAATTTTGCTCTCAAAAATCTTACATACATAAATCTTTAGAATCCAACATTTTTCAATTTATTTTAATTCGCATTGACTATTTGAAATTAATATTGTTAATGTGAGTTTAGGGAAATAAAACAATGAATAAATGATTGGGGGCAATCATGAGTATTAATAAATTAGTTTTAAGCTTGATGTTAAGTGTTTTAACATTTTTAAGCTTAAATGCAGAATCACTTTTGGGTATGATGGATCATGTAGACATTTTTAATAATGGCAAAATATCTACGCATGCTATTTTTTCTTTCAAAAATGGTTGTAAACCAACTGTAAGCAATAGCGAATTAAACGGAGTAATTACTCTTACTATTACTTTTGCAGAATCTGATTTGGTAAATTTGATCGATAAAAAGAAGTTTTTTGATGAAATTAACGATTTAAAGTTAATTGATCTTGTCGAAGTCGATAATGAATATAAAAAATCTCGAATTGGACTAAAGGCAAAGACGGGTGCAACTGTATTTACATTTAAATATTCTAATAAAAACGCTTATATAAAATATTCAGAAATAGACAGAAATCGTTTTAAAATCGAAATTTTTTCAAAAGAAGAACTCAAAAAAATATCGAACAAAGTTGATGGTCCTCTTTATTTAGCATTAAACACAGAAGCAAGCGCTTTAGGCGTGGTAAAAAAAAAATTAAACAAGACTGCTGTATCCTTTTAGATCCTGGTCACGGCGGAGTTGCTGACGGTGCAAAATGCAATGGCTTGGTAGAAAAAACTTTAGTTTTAGACATAGCGCTTCAGACTAAATCTTTTTTGGAAAAGGTTGGATACAAAGTAAAGATGACGCGCGATAAAGATATAGAGGTTCCTCTTTTAGAGAGAACCAAAATCGCCCAAAAAGAAAATGCTGATATTTTTGTATCGATTCATGCAAACTCTTCAGGCGGATCACCAATTCCTCAAGGTATAGAATCTTACTATACAAATAATGCTAAAATAACTTTTAATAACAACTCTAAAGATTTTGCTTATGGTAATTTCGATGCTCAGCAAGAAGAAGAAAATCTCATAAATGTAATAAATTATCAAAAAAGTTATATGTCTTATAAATTATCTAAAATTATTCAATCTGCATTAATGTTTTTTACAAATAAGAAAAATGACTTAAAAATAGTAGATCGTGGTATAAAAACAGAGAATTTTTTAGTTTTAATAAGTAGTCCAGTGCCAGCTACTTTGGTTGAGGTTGGATTTATCACCAATTCAAGAGAAGCCCATTTGCTCGGAAATCAAAATTATCGTAAGCTTGTTGCATATTCAATTGCGCAGGGGATAAGAAAATATTTCGAGTAAATTTGGGGGACTTTTGGTGGATGAAAAAACAGTTTAATTTATTTTTACTAACATTTTTTACGATGTTTTCTTTTTGCAGTTTTTTATCTGCAAAGATAGCATTTCCGTTAAGATTTTTGGGTGTCGATTCGGTTTTGAAAGATATTGCTTCTGTAAAAAATGGATTTAAAGATTCTTTAAATGATATTGAAGTAATTTTTATTACAATTCAGATTCTTTTATTTTTAATAACTTTTTTCCTTGCTTTAATAACATTATTTTTCTTTTTTCAACATTTGCAAAAAACTAAAATACAAAAATTCAAAAGTTATCTAGGACAATTAAGGGTCGAATTTGCACTGCGAAATTGTGGAGCTATTTCGGATGTAAAAAAGGAATTATTTGATTTGATTGAAAATATTGTGCAAAAGAAATATTTTCTTAAAATGGTTGATAAGTCAGGAAAGCTTAGAATTTTAGAGACACTAGAGATTTTAAAAAATAAAAAGATTAGTTTTGAGCAAGAGATAATTTTAATAGATTCTTTGCAAAAAATTGTTGAAGGTTTTTAAATTATATTTATGCAAAAGATTGGAATTTTAGGATTTGGAGTTGTTGGAAAATCAACTCTAAATTTTTTAAAAAAAATACAAAGCCCATTAGAGCAGTTTGATCCAAAAAATATAAAAATATCTGTATTTGATCAAAAGGATTTAACTTCAAGCGAGATCGCTGAGATCGAATCTTTTGGCGCAGAATATTTTACTTCAAAAGATGTTTCTCTCTTCTTACAATCAAATGGTTATATCATCGCAAGTCCTGGAGTTGATTTAAGCGCATACAATAAATTTGCTAATAAATTTATTTGTGAACTTGATCTCTTTGCACAAGTGTTTAACAAAAAAACTGTTGCCATCACAGGAACTCTTGGTAAAACTACTGTAACAAATATGATTTATAAAATTACAAGTAGTTTTACAGATTTTGCTGTTAATTTGGGTGGAAATATTGGAAGCGGCATGCTTAATTTGGCTTTGAAAAATAATGACGTGGATTTGGCAATTTTAGAGTTATCTTCTTTCCAACTTGAACCAAATACAAAGTTTGCACCTGATCTTGCGCTTTTTACCAATTTTTATCCCAATCATCTTGACCGACATTTAACAACAAAAAATTATTTTGATGCTAAGTGGAAAATATTTGAGCATCAATCTAGCGATCAAGTTTCTATAATTCCTCTTTCATTGTTTAATTTGTATGAAGATTTGCCATCAAAACTTGCAACTTTAAAATCACAAATTTGTTTTATATCTTCAAATCCTATTAGTGATGAAGATAAAGAACGAATTAAAAAATTTGGGAAAATGGTTTTCTTTGCTGAAAAAGAGAATTTATATTTTGGATCGTTTAAAGCAGAAAATTTTGTATCTTTTAAAATTGCAGATTTGAATAATCTTCCAAGCAGTGGTTTTCTTGAAAATTGGGTTTTGATTTTAACTACATTTTATTTACTTGCAGGTAACTGTAACTTTTTAAATGATGAAAAGTGGACCGAAAAGTTGATATCAACAAAATTCAATCCAAGTGTTGACGCTTATCGATTAGAGCATTTTGCAAATTTTAAAGGAATCGATTTTTATGATGATTCCAAATCTACAGTTATTCAGGCTACAAAAGCTGCACTTGATAAACTTATCAATAATAAAAGACCGGTTATTTTAATTTTGGGTGGGCTTGATAAAGGTGTTGACCGTTCTCCATTTTTCAAAGATTTGCAAAACATTCCGCAAGAAAATTTAAAATCTATTTTTTGTCTTGGAAAAGATCCGCAAAAATTTGGTGGATATAAAACATTTCCTACATTGCAGGATCTTGTTGACGAAATTATGAAGATAGCAAAATCTGGGGATCAAGTTTTGTTTTCCCCTGGTGGAACAAGCTTTGATTTTTTCAAAAATTATAAACACAGAGGTGATTTATTTAAGGAGGTAGTAAGAGAGTATGCTTGCAAAGGAGAATCAGTTAAGAGTTAGTTTTCGTATTTTCTTTTCCATATCATTAGTTCTTATTTTAATTGGGATCATTTTTGTTTATTCTTCAAGTTCGATATATGCGCTCGAAAAGTTTGGGAGCGCTGGATATTTTCTAAAAAAACATCTTTTTTATTTAACGATAGCCTTTTGTAGTTTTATATTTTTTGCAAATGTGCGAGTTTCTCTACTTCAAAAATTAATTCCATATATTTTTTTATTGTCTTTAGCGTTAACTGCACTAACTTTTGTGCCTCATTTTAGCTTGAAGGTACATGGATCTAGTAGATGGTTAAACTTATTTGGATTTAGTTTCCAGCCGAGTGAAATTTTGAAATTCTTTCTTTTTATTTACTTAGGATTTTTTTTAGAGAAAAAAGAAAATTTTATTAAATCATTTTCTTATAGTTATTTGCCTTTTCTTGCGATACTTGGAAGTTGTTTTATTTTACTTATCAAGCAACCCGATTTTGGATCGGTTGCAACAATATTTTTGGCAGCGTTTGCTGTATTTTTTATTGCAGGAATTAAAGAGTCACACCTGTTTTTTACATTTTTATCCGCTTTGCCACTTGCAGTTGTAGCGATATTTTTTGTAGCGTATCGCTTTCAACGAATTTTGATTTTTTTAAATCCTTGGATAGACCCGCGCGGAAAGGGTTATCAAATCATTCAATCATTAATAGCGATAGGTAGTGGTGGATTTTTGGGACAGGGAATATCTTGCTCGAAGCAAAAGTTTTTTTATCTTCCAATGCTTCATACCGATTTTATCTTTGCAATTATTGCAGAAGAAATCGGTTTTGTAGGTTCATTTTTCATAGTTGTTTTATATCTTCTTTTCTGCTATTTTGGCTTGAGAATTGCAACTTTTTTGAAATCCCCATTTGCAATGTATACAACAATGGGATTTACGATTCTTATAAGTTTGCAGGCTCTCATAAATTTAATGGTTGTTTGTGGATTAGTTCCAACTAAAGGGTTAGGTTTACCTTTTATTAGTTATGGTGGCACAGCATTAATTTGTCATATTTCTATGCTCGGGCTGATCGCAAATTTTGTGAAAGAACAAAGAACAAATTAAATGCAAAAATTTCTTAAGACTTTTTTATTTCTATTTTTATTGAATAGTTCAATTTTATTTTGTGTAAAAAACGGACCAAGCCTGGCTTGGCTTGATGAATTTGGAGAAGATGAAAAAATAGAATCGCAAAGAACTTTGCCTGTAGAAAAAATGTCAATCACGCTTGAAAAACAAATAGAAACTGAAAAAAGAGAAATAGCGAACCGTGAAGGAAATATTGCTAGTTTGAAGCGATATTGTCGAATAGCTGAGCTAAAAGAAGCAAATGAAGAATTTGATAAATCAATTACTGATGCTTCTTCTTTAGGAAAACTTTATTATAAAACGCGAAAATTAGCTTTTAATGCGAAAGAAACTTTTGAAGACGCAAGAAGATCAGGGTATGGTCTTTTAGGTATAGATATTGATGAAGAAGACAGAGTGTCTAAAGAAAAATCAGAAAGATTAAAACAGCAAAGAACCATACTTAATCCGAAAAATTTAATTTTAGTACCAGCTAGAGTGATTTCGAATGCTTGTGCTGCATATTCGGATTCTAAAGAGAAAGAGTCTTTTGGACTTTGTAAAGACGATGATTATGTTTCAGAATTTGGGCCAGACGCAACTTACATGGGTGAACGGTTGGCGGCTGCAGCTTTAGAGTTTGCTGATATTATAAGTTCAAGAGGAGCATCTTCTTGGGCGCCTGCTCTATGGAAAACATTAATGGCAGGTTTATCGTATCAGCCGAATTCATTACAAGTTGCGATGGATAAATATTATGCTGGAATGTATAGAAATGAGCCTGAATTTAAAAATGCTTGGGTAGGATTGGTAGAAGAAGCATTGAATGATCCATATCTAATTCCTATGTCTGGTAAACCTTTAAATTTGGATTCAAATATTCTTTTGTATGTTCCAGAACACGGCGCTTTTATTTTTGATTTGGTTTATCCAATGTTTCAAGTTTATTTAACTTGGGGTATTTTGATTCCGGAAATGAAAAAATATTTGTTCTATAATATTTTAGGATATTTAATTAGATATGATGTTTTGAATTATTTTAAATTACATCAGAAAGATATTTGTATTCCTGCATTGATAAATAGATTAGTTGTTATTTATAGTGAAGTTGTAGCATCTGATGTTAAAATACTTAAAAAAGTAAAGAGTGTAGCTACAATATGCATAGCTGAAATTCGTGAAAAGCATGCTTTACCCTTTATTTCAGAGCAAGAACTAGGGGATGTTATAGATAATATACTTGTAAAAGTATTAGGGGATAATTATTTTCATTCGTTGGTAGTTTTTCAATATGGATCTCAGTATCTGAAAGATGTTAATTTTGAGAGGTTTGGCGAAAAATATAAATTTGATTTAAAAAATCATCAACCTTCAAATTTATCAGATTTGGCGAGCTCTATTAAGGTCGAAGATCAAATTTTTAAGGAGTATAAGCAAGCTAAAGCAAAATTTAGAGGTAATTTAAACAGTAAACAACATACAGATATAGTCTTAAATAAAGATGGACTTGGAATAGTATATTCTTCGGGGTGCGATATAATTAAGAAACCTAAAATTTCCTTTAATTTGCCGAAATAAATTTAAATCGAAATTAATGGGATATTAAGTTCTTGAGCCTTTTTGATAAAAGTTTCTTTGTCAACGATGATTGTTTTTGACGATTGCCATGCGATAGCTGCAACCTGTCCTGGTAAAATATTTTCTAAAGATTTTGTCCCAAGCGTTGGTAAATCATATTTGTTATTTTGATTTTTGTGCGCAGATTTGCAAATAACAATATTTTCTTTGCCTTGCTCGATTCCCCTTTTTATACATTCATCAGTTCCTTCTATAGCTTCAACTGCGATGATCATTCCATCTTTCATAACAAGAGTTTGACCAATACCAATTTCTGCTATTTTTACGGCAAGCTGCATACCAAGATCGATATTTGTTTGTATGTAAGAATTTATTTCGCCGCAAATTAATCCGGGCTTAATAAAAAGACTGTCTAAAATTTCATTTTGATTTATAACTTCGATACCATTTGATTTTAGAGTTTCAAGGATTTTTTCCATGATTGCTTTGTCGTCTTTGTAAGCAAGCGATGCAAGCAGCTTTATAGCAAGCCAATCAAGTTTTACTTTTTTCAGTAAATTTCTTTTGTCGACTTTCCCTATCATAATGACATGAGTTGCATGTTTTTCTTTTAATAAATTAAGAATGGTAGAAGCTTGATAAAAATTTTGAATAATTATTTTAGATGGATCAGATATAATTTTTTGTAGTTCTATCAAATTATCTTCAGGAAAAAGAGAAATAACAAAAAAATCTTTGTTTTGTTTGATTAAATTTTTACATGCTTCGAGCGGTAAATTACCAGTTCCTGCAATAACTGCGATCATTTTGTTTCTCAACTATTTATTAAACATTTCTCAAGCTCGAGTGCGAGCTGAAGAGCTTTGATATCTTGAGCAGGATTAATACGTTTTGCGCCTGTTTTGACTGATTTAACAAAATGTTCAATTTCAAGTTTCAAAGGATTATCTTTGTAAACAAAAAGGCGTTCAATAATTCCTTCTTGTTTATATTTTAATTCTTTGCCTTTTTCATCCACATTTGAGCTGTCGGTAGCGCATTTATAAATATTGATATCCTGAGTTGTGAAATCTAACTGAATAAAAGCATCTTTTTGATGAATTGACATTGTACGCTTTTTTATCTGAGATATTCGACTGGATGTTAAATTTGCAAGTACACCATTTTCAAATTTGATTTGTACTACGGCTATGTCACCCATTTGTGTTGCAACTTTGGATCCTATGTTGTTAATTTCTTTTACTTCTGAACCAACCAAATTTAAAATTATATCAAGATCGTGAATCATTAAATCTAAAATTACGGAATCATCTTTAGGTCTTGCAGTGAAGGGTCCAATTCGATGAGATTCGATGAGATAGGGTTCACTAACAACTTTTTTTAGTTCTTGGACTGCTGCATTGAATCTTTCTACGTGTCCAATGTGCAGTGTTAATTTGTTTTTTTTAGCAATTTCAAAAAGCTCAATTGCTTCTTCGATGTTTTTTGTTAAAGGCTTTTCGATCAAAACGTGTTTGCCCTTTGAAAGGCAGTCTTTTGCTATTTCATAGTGAAATTTGGTAGGAGTTGCGATGATTACACCATCAACTTGTCCTAACCAATCGTTATAATTTTTTGTTTTTATAATTTTGGGATTTTTTACTTTTTCCCAATTTGATTCTGACGGGTCTGCGATTCCGATAATCTGTACCCCAATAATAGAGCTAGATGCGGAAAGATGAAATCCTCCCATGTGCCCCAATCCAATAATTCCAAGTTTAATCATTGCTGAAAAATCCCCCAAAAATAAAATTAGAAATAAAGATCATGTCCGTAAGATATTGAGCGCTTTGAAACCCCGCGCTTACTGTTTTTTATGAATTCAATAAATTCTAAAACAGTAGCATCACTGCCCCAAGATGCCTTATTTTCTTCTGCTTGTTTAATTATTTCATCTAATAAAATTTTGTCTTGATAAAAAAGTTTTGTGATATGTTTTAGGTTATCAATATTTTCTTGACTAAATCCTGCTCGCTTTAAACCAACTTTATTTAATCCTGAAAATTGTGTTGGTTGTCCTGTGAACATACAAAAAGGAGGTAAGTCCTGTCTTGTTGCACTAAAAGGAGTTACACAGCTAAATTTTCCAATTTTGCAAAATTGATGTGAAGCTGCATTTGACATCATAATGGCATTTCGCTCTATGTGCACATGACCAGCAAGGTTTACATTATTTATTAAGATTACATTATCTTCTAAAACAACATCATGAGCGCAGTGCGAATACGCCATTAAGTAACAATTGTTACCGATTATTGTTTTACCATCATTCTCAATTTTAGATGCATGTATTGAAACGAATTCTCGAATGTTACAATTTTCGCCTATTTCGATAGATCCTAGACTTTTTGGTGTGCCAACATCTTGTGCTGGAAAACCGATTGAAACATGAGAAAATAATTTTGTATTTTTACCGATTTTTACGTTTCCAACAATTGTACAATAAGGTCCAATTTTTACGCCATCTTGTAACTGAACATTTTTTCCTACGACAGATGTTGGATGAACAAATGTTTCTGTTGAATTAAAAAAAATATCTTCAAAGTCAAAATGACTTTGAAGATTAGGAATAAAACTTTTTAAATTAGTATTTGTGTCTTGGTTATTCAATTGGTGACCTTAAAAGAAAATGTGAAAATATTAAATACTTTGGCTGGGGCGGAAGGATTCGAACCTCCGAATGGCGGTACCAAAAACCGCTGCCTTACCACTTGGCCACGCCCCAGCGTAATTTTTAGGAATTTATCCTTGCTCTGCTACCTTTTTATATTCTTCTATTACCTTGTCTTCAATCATTTTTCGTGTTTCAGAATTTAATGGATGAACAATGTCTTTAAAAGAACCATCTTTTTTTCTTCTTGAAGGCATCGATACGAACAATCCTTTGTCGCTTTCAATGATTTTAAGATCTCTAATTATAAAACAGTTATCAAAAACCATTGTTGCGTATGCTTTTAGTCTACCTTCTTTAGCAGGGAATACTTTTATTTCTGTAATCTCCATTATAATATCTCCACAGAAGCAAATATTTGTCGGACTTATAACATTTACACTTACTAATTTCATCGATCAAAAGCTTAGTTTGATCTTGAATTGTTAACAATTTAAATATTAATGAATTTTTTGTCAATAACAGTTAAAAAATTATTTTTTGTGCAACTCTTAATTTAGCAGAACGAGAAGATCTATTTTGTTCTATTTCCTCATCCGATGCGGTTATTGGTTTTGGAGTTAAGTTTAATAATTTTGCGCTGTTTTCTTTTATAAAATTTTTCACAATTCGATCTTCAAGCGAGTGAAAACTAATGCAAGCCAATCTTCCTTCATTGTTTAAAAAGTGAAGCGTTGCAGGTAGGAATAACTCGATATTTTCAAGTTCTTTATTTACATAAATTCGAAGGGCTTGGAAAGTTTTTGTTGCAGGGTGGATTCTATAATTTTTTGAATTTATTGGAACAACTTTTTCTATTAAACTTGCAAGTTGCAATGTTGTATCGATTTCTTGATTTTGTCGTTCTTTGACTATAGTGCGCGCAATTTTTTTTGCATGAATTTCTTCACCAAATTCGAAAAGTATTTTAATTAAATCTCGCTCAGAGTAGCGGTTAACTACGAATTTAGCATTGTAATAATTGTGAGCTTTTGACATTCGCATATCAAGAGGAGAATCTTTTTGAAAAGACAGTCCATCGGTTTGATTTATCTGAAGTTGAGATGTTCCAAAGTCCGCTAAAATTCCATCAACAGATTTAATTTTTTCTTTTTTGAGGAGACGATAAAGGTGTGAAAAATTACCCCATATCATCTGAATACGATCTCCATAAATTTCTTTAAAAATAGGGCCGTTTTGTTCAATAGTTGAGAGATCCCAGTCTAAAGCTATGACGCGACATGTTTTTTCGGCTTCTAAAATAGCTTTAGTATGGCCTCCGCAGCCGAATGTTGCATCAACATAAATACCATTTGGTTTTATATTGAGATTTTCCAAAACTTCTTTTACCAAAACCGGAGTGTGGAGTAGTTTTGTTGAAGAATTGTCGAAATTAGACGTTTTTGAGCTTGTTTCTTTTAAATTTTCCATAAATTGCATAAAAACCTTAAATTTAATTATTTTTTTAGATTTTTATTATAGATGAATTATTTAAAAATGTTTAAATAAGCTTAAAAAAGCTAAAAAATTACTTATTTTTTACTGTAAATTCTATTGCTGGGTATCTAGAATCTTTTTCACTCGTTAAAATTCCATATTTTTTGGCGGTTAAAATTACGGTACCGCTATTGAGTTCGCTTAGATATCCAAGATTTATTTTATTTTCCGGTTTTAGTAGTTCATAGCTAGAATTTTCAGCTATTGTTTTTTCATTTTCTTCGAAGGCTGCAAGGTAGCCACGAACATTTTGACGAGAATAGCTGTTTTTAATGGTATCGACATCAACAAAAATGGTTTCTCCATTTTTTGCAAAAATAGGGCCGTTTCTATCAAATTCCCACATTGGTTGCCCTTCTTCTTGTTCATATGCAAATAGGTTTATGTAGAGGTTTGCGCCTGTTTTATTTGTTAAGTAAAAATCAAGTTCAGGGATTTGACCTTGTTGTAGCGGGTCGAATCTATAAGTGTTCAGAGTCTCAAGTCCATATTTTATGGTATATAAAACTACTTTTTCGCCTTTTAATCTACTCAATCTATCAAGGTCGGCTTTATTTTCATCGGCGGTGAGTTCGAAAATAGCATCTTCGGCTTTTGTTTTAGTATCAAATATTCCTAAATAACCGTATATATCGTCGTAATCTTCTTTACTTGGTATAAAACCTATTTTTATAGAAGTTGTTTTATTTGGTCCTACTTCTAATACTTGTGTTTTTCTCCATTCCCATCGTAAATTCGTAGATGGTTTTGCGTAATAAAAGCATGTAATAAACAAAGTTGAGGTATTTGTATTTTCTACTAAGAAATCTAATTTTCGTTTTTCTCGATCGACTTCTTTTTCTTTTTCGATCATTGCGGGTGGTTTTGGGTATTTATAGCAACTACTAAGCAATAAACATGTTAAAATTGACAAGAAAGATGTTAATACAATTTTAAAATTTTTCATTTTGTTCTCCTTTTAATTTTTTTATCGTATCAGATTTATCTTGGTTAATTGAATAAATTTATTTAAGAATTAAATTTTCGATAGCTTTCAGCTTTGTTGTAACATTTTGATCATTCTCTTTTAATCTTTCTATTTTGGTAATTGCATGAAGCACAGTTGTATGATCTTTTTTACCTAAATATTCACCAATAGACTGCAAAGAATAGAGTGTAAATTTTTTCATCATATAAAAAACGATTTGTCTGGCGAATGCTAATTTTTTATTTCTGCTTTTTGATTTCAAATCTGACACACTTAGTGTGTAGTATTTTGCTACGGCTTTTATTATTGTTTCCGCGGATACATTTTGTTTTTCTTCAATGTTATCTTCTTTTAAAATTTGTTTTGCAAGCTCAAGTGAAATTGCTTGAGTAGTCAATGAAGACATGGCGGACAGTCTTATTAAATAACCTTCTAGTTCGCGAATGCTAGATGCAGGTTTGGATGCTATAAATTTTGTAACTTCTTCATTTAGAACGACGGAGTGAAAAGCTGCCTTTTTATTTAAAATTGCCATTTTAGTTTCAAATGTTGGCATATAAATGTCCGCGATTAATCCACTTTGAAGCCGAGATTTGAGTCTGTCTTGAAGTCCTGAAATGTCTTTTGGTGCAGTATCGCTTGAAAAAACGACTTGTTTGTTGTGTTGCTGAAGGCTGTCAAAGATGTGGAAGAATGCCTCTTGTGTTTGTTCCTTTTTTGAAAAAAATTGAATGTCATCAAGCAGTAAAATATCTGCTTTTTGATATTTTTCTCTAAATAATCTGACCTGATCTGTTTTTATTGAATTTACAAATTCATAAATAAAGTTGTCCGATGTTTCATAGTAAACAAAACAGGAAGGATTTAATTTTTTTGCTTCATTACCGATCGCATGGAGTAAATGTGTTTTGCCAAGACCGGTGCCTCCGTAAATAAAAAGAGGATTATAAACTATTCCAGGTTTTTGCGAGACGGCAAGTGCTGCAGCATGAGCTAATGCATTATTGGGGCCGACTACAAATGAATCAAAAGTATGAATTTCATTTAATTTATTAAAATTCTTTTTTCTTTTGACAATTGAATTTTGTGGTTTGATTTGTAGAGCTGTTGACTTGTTTGTCTTTTCAAGTGATTGGTTTAAAATTTGTTTTATTTCTGATGAAGCTGCAAAAAGTTCGTCATTAGTATTTATTAAGATTTGTTTTTGTAGGTGTGATGCAGGTATAAGTTTTTTTTCATCTTTTTTGCAAGTTAAAAATAGGGTAAGGTTTTTAGCGCATAGAAGACGACTTAGATGCATTTTTATTAATTCAGAATAATGTTCTTCAATCCATTTTTGCACAAAGGGATTGGGCATAAGAAGAAATGCCGAATTTGTTTCTTTATTCCATTGTTCTAAAGTAACCGCCTTAAACCAAGTTTCTACAACTTGATTACCAGCTTCTTTTTCGATGATTTTTAAAAATTCATTCCAAACTAGTTGCACGTTTTAGCCTCTGTAGCATTTATTTTTAATTTTGCATAAATTTAAATCTAAATTTTGTTAATTAATAGAGTTATTTTTTAAGTGATAAAAAATTATATCAAAGAGGAGATTTTATGAGTATCAAAATCTTTATAAATATATTTTTGCTCTTATTAGGCTTGTTTTTTTTATCGGGGTGTGCGAAGCAGGAAAATAAAAAAAATAGTGCTGAAACTTCTTATAAAATGGCATTGCTTGCTCTTGATGAATATCCTCAAAACGAACAGGCTATAAAAACCGCTATTTCCTATCTTGATAGTGCAATTGCACAAGAAAATCGCGTTGATTTTATTGCATTAAAAGCATCTTTGTTTTTTAAATTAAGACAGTATGAGGAGGCAAAAAATATTTTTGAAAAACTTTTAAATAAAAATATGCAACCAAAGTTAAGGTGTGAGGTTTTAAATAATTATGCATGTTTACTTTCTCAAATTGGTGAGGGGGATAAGGGATTAGAAATTTGGAAGCATTTGGAAAATAATAAAGATTATTTTACTCCTGAAGTGGCATTGGTAAACGAGGGGCGATTTTTTATAATAAGCAAAGAATTTGTTAAAGCAAAGGAAGCTTTTTTAAAGGCTATTGAAATTGCACCGAATTATTTGGATGCACATTTTTATCTTGCTTATTTATCTAAAGAATTTTTGAAAAATTATGCTTTGGCGAAAAAAGAAGCGGATATTGTTTTATTTTTAGAGCCTAAACATTTAGGTGCTATTGATTTAAAAAAAAGATTAAATAAAAGGCAGGCTTAAAAACGGCATTTCTTAAGTCTTTTTAATCAATTAAAATTTAATATTGATTTCGAAACTAATTTTCTCTTAATATGAAATCATGAATAAGGGTTGGTGGGGCAATACTAAAATAAAATTTTTAAAATATAGAATTCTTTTTTATGAATAAGATTTTTAAATTTGTGGTCTTTTTTACCCTTGTTTTTTCCTCTAATATTTTTTCTTATGAAGGATTACTTAATCCTATCTTTGATAATTTATCTAATCGGTCTTTTGAATTGACGCAAAAAGGTTATGATAGTTTTGTTGTGAAAGTTAATGACATAGATGTTTTTGAAGAAGAAGTGATTTCAAATCCTCTTCCGGTAGTGGCAAAATTTTATTCCTCTGTTAGTAAAAATGATTTTGATTTTCAACAGTTGGCAGAGATCTTTCGTCATAAAGTGAAATTTGTTTCTATAGATATAAATGAGAACACAGATCTTTTGGAAAAATTGATTACCGATTTACTTGTTATTTCGCAGTCGGCGCCTAATTCTTTGGATAATTCTGTATTAATGAAAAATAACATTGTTGAATTTTTACAATTTTTGGCAACAATTAAAGATCAAAATAACGAAGTTTCTCCTTTCATACTATTTTTTAAGGGTGATTTGCTTATAATTCCTAAAAATTATGCATTTACCAATAAGAGCTTGCTTGAAGGAGAAATTGAAAAATTGGTAAGTATGAATACATTTTCCCATAAAGTTGATAAAAAAAGTGAATCGCGTAAAAAAAATGGTAGCAAAGAAATTTCTATATATTCTTGGTGGTCAAGTGTTAAAAATTGGGTTTCAAAAAAAGCTAAATCTTTAAAATTGTATTGATATTCTTGATTTTTTATTTTTGATTAATTTATGATCGAAAAGTTAAATTAACGACTGTTTAGCGTTAATTTTGTTTTAGTTTGTATGTCGAAGCTTCTAAATTAAAGGAGAGCTTTTATGATGAAGTGTTGTTCATGGCTTGCATATTTGTTGAGTGGAGTTGGTGCTATCAATTGGGGATTAAAGGCATTTTTCGGATTAGATATTGTTGAAAGCTTAGCTAAAGCTGTTCCATCAGTTCCTTATTTAGATAAAATTATTTACGGCCTTATAGCTGTAAGTGGAATTCTTACCATTTTGACTTTATTTGCAGGTTCTTGTCATTGCACCTCATGCAAGTAAACTAAATTCTATTTTATTACTAAAAATGGCTTGGATTTTTCCAGGCCTTTTTTAGTTTTAGGATTTTCCTTTTTTGCTAAACTTAAGTTTATATTTTATTCTTGAACAGATTGAAAATATCTTAGAGTTTGATGTATCTAATTAAAGGGTTTGAATGCTTAGTAATATTATTAAAAAATCTGCCATTGCAATTTTACTTTTTCCGATTTGTGTTAATGCCGGATCAAAAATGAATAGCGGTACTCAGATCAAAACGGTAAAAGATTTAGTAAAATTTTTCCCCAAAAAAGTAGCGACTATTAGAGCTGATAGGGAACATGCTTGCAATGTTATAAACCAAGAACTGAACGAAATTATCGAGATCCCCGCCAATCAAAGATCTTTTGAAAATACGGCCAGGGCTTTTGATAGAGTTTTTGATTATTATAGTGAGCGGATGAAGTTATTTTACGCTCTTTTACTTGTTAGTCCCAAAAAAGATGTTAGGGCCGAATGTCAAAAGAATGTAAATGAAATTCAAAAAATAGGGATAGATCTTTTTTATAGTAAAAATTTTTACAAGGCATTTAAAAAATATGTAGATGGTAATGCTAAATCTGAAAACTTAAATGAAAGTCAGAAATATTTTCTAGAAGAAAAGATGAAAGATTTTGTTTGTGCAGGGTTAGATTTATCTGATGAAAAGTTTGAAGAAGTCCAAAAGTTAAAAAAAGAGGTAATATCTTTAGTGCTTGAGTTTGAGACTAATGTTGCAGAGGATAAGAGTTTTATAGCGGTTGATAAAAGTGCTTTAGAGGGGCTTTCGGAAGATTTGATTTCTGGTTTAAAAATAGATAAAGATGGTAAATACATTTTACGTTGTGATGAACCAACACGTTTTGCAGTTAGAGAAAATTGTAAAGTTGAAGATACAAGGAAGCGATTTTATTTAGCTTTTGAAAATAGGGCTTATCCTAAGAATGTAGAAATTTTAGAAAAAATTATAAAAATTCGCGACGCTATTGCTAAGAAGATAGGTTTTAAAAGTTATGCGCATTTAGAGTTGAATTCTGCGATGGCAAAATCTCCGGAAAATGTAGATAAATTTCTTTTTGATTTGCGCGCAATTATTGAAGATAAGGCTAAAAAAGAAATTAAAAGCTGGATCTGTGATCTACCTGATGGTGTTTGTTTGACAAAGGATGGAAAAATAAAGCCTTGGGATGTGCATTATGTTATTAATGAGTATAAAAAGAAGCATTTTGATTTGGATGAAACCAAGTTGTCAGAATATTTCCCTCTTGAAAAAACAATAGATGGAATTTTTGCAATATACCAAAAGTTTTTAGGATTGAAATTTGAGATTGTACAACCTAAAGGGTTATGGGATAAAGAAGTTAAGGTAATTAAAGCATTTGATAGTGATAGTAATAAATTTAGAGGTTTTATTTTATTAGATTTGCATCCTCGCGAAGGTAAATTTTCTCATGCTTGTCATGGTGGTATAGTTCAATCTATTAAGTATATGGATGAAAAAGGTAATTCAGTCATAAGACCATCAGTTGCGATTATTATTGCGAATTACCCAAAATCAACAAAGGATAAACCTGCGCTTTTAAAACATGATGACGTAACATGTTTATTTCATGAGTTTGGGCATGCGATGCATTTTCTTCTTGGATCTACAGATTTAGCATCTTTTTCCAGTGAAGCAACAAAGATAGATTTTAGTGAGATGCCATCACAAATGTTTGAAGAGTGGATGTGGGATAAAGAGATGCTTAAAAAAGTTTCATCACATTATAAAACGGGTGAGCCATTGCCAGATGATCTTATTGATAAAAAAGTTAAATTGAAAAATTTTGATATGGGATTTTTTATAAACCGGCAGGCTATTTTGGCTTCGATTTCACTGAATATTTATGGTGAAGGTGCGGTGAAAGAAACTAGCAAGATAGTAGAAGATCTCTATGATAAATATTCAATTGGTATAGCATATGAACCACAAACTCATGACCAGGCATCTTTTGGGCATTTAGTTGGTTATGATTCTGCATATTATTGTTACATGTGGTCATTTGTTTATTCACTTGATCTGTTTGATTTTATTAAGAAACATGGTTTGCTCGATCAAAAGATGGGGCGAAAATTCGCAGATGAAATTTTGGCAAAAGGCGGAAGCGTAGATCCAAATATTTTGCTAGAGAATTTTTTAGGACGCAAACCAAATATGGACGCTTTGATAAAAGAGATAAACGCTTAATAAATTATTATAAATTATTATTAAACAAAAGAGCCCGTTTTTTAGCGGGCTCTTTTTGTTTGTTTGATTTTGATATGTTTTTTTCGATATAAATTAAAAATGATGATTTATAAAATTTAAGAAAAAGGGGTAAAAATGAAAAAATATGTTTTAAAAGTATTTATGATTTTGTTTTTGGTTGGGCTTACACAAAATTTATTTTCTGAAGATCTGGTAGAAATGTTAAGAAGGAATGCCCGTTTGGAAGAGGTTAAACAAAAAGTAGAGGCCGGAGTTGAATACGAAGAGTTAATAGGGGCAATACAAGAAGATAATTATTTTGGAAAAAGAATAGAAATATTTGAATATTTATTGAACCAAAAAAAACATGCTTTAAAAGATGAAGATTTAGATACTTTTTTGTTTTATGCTTATTGTAACCTTGCTCTTACTTCTCCTGATAAAGATTATGGAAAAGCAGCAGCTGCTTTGATATTAAAGCATGGATTTAAAAATGTAGCCAATAGAAACAAACTCTTGAAGCAACAATGTGGGGATGGTGGATCTGATTCAGCTAAATTATTAGCGCAAGTATACATAGAAGGTTTTACTGATAGAAAAACGTTAATAGATTCGATAAAAAGTTTAAATTCAGAAAGTGTAGATATAATATTTAATGAGTTTTTTCAAAAGAAAGATGAAAGCAAAACATTAGAAATGTTGAATGATTTAGATTTAATAAATCAGTTTAGACTTATTAGGCGGTTTGTTGAATTGAACAGAACACCAGAGGAAAAAGCTTTTGTAAAAAAAATTGTAGAAAGAACTGAATTTTTTAAAATTTTGATTAGAAAAAAAATGGACCCAAAAGATTTAAAGTTATTGAAAAATATAATTCTTTTAGAAAATGTTTTTCAAGAAAAAAATCTTAATTTATATGAAAATTTTAAAGAAATAGGACTCGATGAATTAAGTGATAAAATCATAGATGTTTATTTTATTAATAAACAAATATTAACAGATTCAATGAAAAGTTTAAATTCAGAAAGTGTAGATATAATATTCGGTGAGTTTTTTCAAAAGAAAGATGAAAGCAAAACATTAGAAATTTTGAATGATTTAGATTTAATAAATCAGTTTAGACTTATTAGGCGGTTTGTTGAATTGAGCAGAACACCAGAAGATAAAGCTTTTGTAAAAAAAATTGTAGAAAGAACTGAATTTTTTAAAATTTTGATTAGAAAAAAAATGGACCCAAAAGATTTAAAGTTATTGAAAAATATAATTCTTTTAGAAAATGTTTTTCAAGAAAAAAATCTTAATTTGTATGAAAAATTTAAAGGAATCGGGCTCGAAGAATTGGCTGATAAAATTAGGAAATGGTTAGAGGAGAGTGGTGTTGCAAAAACAGGTTTGCATATTAATCCTAAAATTTCTAAGAATGTGACGATTTTTATTAATCAAGATGATGATATTACAATAAAAGAGGTCATTTTTAATGGAATGTCTATTGCGCTATTGCAACAAGCAGCACCAATAATTGTAACAGCGCAGTTATTTAAAGTTTTCTTAAGAGAGCAAAAGAAAATATCTTTGTATTCAAAAATAGTTATTGATGAAGAATGGAAATATTTTAAAGAATCTACGGGTGATTTTTATTTGTTAGTTCCTCGTTTATTAATTAATAAAGTAAAAGATACATCAATCGAAGTATTGCTTGATCGTTTGGGATTTTCTAAAAAATTAATAGAAGTAGACTTTGTAAATTTAGAAAATGAGGTTAAAGCCGATCCGTCTTCTAAAGTTGATTTAAAAAAGCTGACTGATTTTTTTGAAGAAAAAACAGGGTTGTGGAATATTTATCTTAACGGACATGGCTTGAAGAATTATTCTATTGCTCACATGTCGTTAGCAGATTTTAAAAAATTTATACAGTTTTTATCTAAAAAATTACATGTAAATTTTTTGTATTATTCTACATGTTATGGAGGGGGTGAAAATTTGCTTACTCCTTTTAAAGATATTTCTACTAACTTTGTTATAGCAGAGCAAGCAACTACAGAAGCAAGTTCTCATGGTACATTATTAGAAGGCAGGGGGCCTTATAGATTATGTGAGCATAGTTTTTGTGTAGATGCCCTTAAGGTAATGACTACTCCATTAAGTTTTACACAGTTTTTCAATGCTTTAGAGAAATATTTACAAAAAATTCCTTTAGTTGATCAAGCAAACATTTTACCTAAGAATTTATCATATGATCCTTGGCGAATTATTTTGAATTATATAGTTCCAGTAAGCTATGGATCAGAAGCATCTGATACTTCTTTGATAAAGTTTCCAGGAACAGATTTTTTTAGAGCTTCTGAGCTTGGAAATAGTGTAAAAACTGTTACCGAAGTGACAAAACGAGCTTCTGAATTTGAAGGAAAAAATATAGAGGTTGACAGGGGGGTAAAAGCTTTGCTCTGGTACCCTGCGATTTGTAATGTAGACCTTATTTTGCATGGAAAGAATTCGGAATTTGTTTTTATGAATCCAGAAAAATCTCTTCATTATTTTAAAAATGTAAAAGCTGAAGAGTTAACAGTTGATGAATTTGGTAAAAATATATTATGGGGTAAGGATCTAAAGTCTGAAAAAATTATTGTTATTAAGGACTTATACTTAAAAGAGCAAAAAAAACTTAAAGATTGTATTTTTTTTGTTAATTCTTTGCATGAATCTTCTTATATGTTATCTGTTTATAAGATATCGGACGGTAACTATAGTTTTAATGAATTGGTTAGTGATTCAAAAAATGTGTCATGTAATTTGCTAGTGGATTTTAGAAATCTTGTAAAAAATTTACAGTTGAGTCATAAAGAAAAGTATAGAGAGTGGGTGCTAAATTTATTGGATACCTCTGTTTGGGATCAGCCTATCTTGACTAAAAATGAACAGTTGGTTGCACCGTGGCAAGAAGATCCTGTATTGTTAGTTTTATATGCAAAAAAGCAACTTTTGGGAGAATGCGCATTGACACCTATAGAAGAATATCATCTTGAAAAGTGGGAGAGTCAAGAATTTCGCGTTGGTAAATTAAAAGGAGCTTTGGAAAAAAAATTAAGAACGCCTCCATCAAGAGAAAAAGTGGAAGAACAAGAAAAAATTGCTCAAGAGTGGACTAAAAAGCGAGATGAAGCTAAAAAAATTCAACGACAAAAAGATATTGAAAAAGCAGCAAAAATTATAGAAGCGGAACGGTTACTAATGCAAAAACAAAAAGATCAAGAAAAAGCTGCTTTGGAAAAAGTGCGTCAACAGTTACAAAAGCCTCGAAAAATGTTTATTAAATCTGAAGAATAATAAATGGCTCCTGTTAAAGAAGGATGATTAGGGAAATTATTTCGTTAAAGTTTTGAAATTTATTTATATGTAAAAAGAGCCCGCTAAAAAGCGGGCTCTTTTGTTTGGTTGATTTTTAGATATTTTTTTCGATATAAATAAAAAATAGAGGTTTATTTTGTTTTGTAAAATAGAGGTAAAAATGAAGCAATATTTTTTGAAGTTGTTGATGACATTGTTTTTAGGGATATTTGTACAAAATATTACGGCCGAAACTTTAACGGAGATGGTTGGAAGAGGTGCTTCGCTTCAAGAAGTTGAACAAAAGGTAGAACAAGGTGTCAATATTCAAGATTTTCAAACGGCAATGGTGAAAGCTATTGATCCAAGGAAAATAGTTACATTTGAATATTTGCTTAATCAAAAAAAATATAATTTACAAGATGAATTCTTATGCGATTTGCTGCTTAGAGCATCTCTTTTAGAATATTTTGCTACGTTCTTTGCAAAATTAATACTAAATCATGGATTAGCTACGGAACTAACAGATGAGTTACTAATAAGATTATGGAGAGACAATATTAAGGCAGCGAAATTATTAACAGATGCGTTTATAGGAGTTTATTTTGAAACTGAACATAGCTCAAAATATTTTGTTAGTGAATTAAATGAAAAAGTTGCAGATATAGTATTTGGGGAGCTTTTTAAAGAGCGTAAAATAGGGAGAGTGATAAAAGTTTTGAAGCATTTATGTTTAATAAATCAGTTTAGACTTATTAGGCGGTTTGTTGAATTGAGCACAACTCCAGAAGAAAAAGATTTTGTAAAAAAAATTATAGAACAAACTGAGTTTTTTAGAGATTTGATTAGAAAAAATTTGCATCCAAAAGATTTAAAGTTATTGAGAAATATAGCTTTTTTAGAAAATGTTTTTAAAGAAAAAAATCTTAATTTGTATGAAAAATTTAAAGAAATAGGTCTTGAAGAATTGGCTGATAAAATTAGGAAATGGTTAGAATATATCGGTATTACAAAAACAGATTTGTATATTAATCCTAAAATTTCTAAGAATGTAACGATTTTTATTAATCAAGATGATGATATTACAATAAATGAGGCTATTTTTAATGTGATGTCTATTGCGTTAGTACAACAAGCAGCACCGATAATTGTAACTGCGCAGTTATTTAAAGTTTTCTTAAACGAGCAACAAGATAAATTTTCACATTATCCCAAAATTGTTATTGATGAAGAATGGCAATATTTTAAAGAACCAACAGGAGATTTTTATTTGTTAGTTCCTCGTTTATTGATTAATAAAGTAAAAGATATATCAAAAGAAGTATTACTTGATCGTTTGGGATTTTCTAAAAATTTAATAAAAGTAGCTTATTCAGATTTGGAAGAAGAAGCACACCTCATAAAGGTGGCGCATTTTGATTTGAAAAGACTGACTGTTTTTTTTGCAGTAAATTCAGGTAGATGGAATATATATCTTATTGGACATGGCACCTATGAAGATTTAATAGCGGGTATGTCTATAGAAGATTTTAAAAATTTTATACAGTTTTTATCTAAAAATATTTATGTAAACTTTTTGTATTATGCTACATGCTTTGGCGGTGGTAAAAATTTGATTATTCCTTACAAATATATCTCTACTAATTTTGTTATAGCAGAGCAAGCAACAACAGCAGCACAGTCTCATAGTGCATCATTAGCATGGTCTCGTGGTGGATTATTCGAACAAAAAGGTTTTTTCCCTTTATGTGAACATAGGTTTTGTGGGGGGTATTTTTTTAGAATGACTTCTTTATTAAGCTTTTCGCGATTTTTTAACTCATTAGAGCAATATTTGCAAAATATTCCTTTGGTTGAAATAGGTGAATTGTTGCCTATTGAATTATCATATGATCCCTGGCGTATTATTTTGAATTATATAAACCCGGTTTATTTCCGTAACGAACGATCTGATACTGCTTTGATAAAGTTTCCAGGAGCAGATTTTTTTAGAGCTTCCGAACTTGGAAAAAGTGTAAAAACAGTTACAGAGGTATTAAAAAGGGCTTTTGAATTTGAAGGAAGAAATATCGAAATTGATCAAGATGTAAAAGCTTTGCTTTGGTATCCTGCGATTTGTAATGTAGATCTTATTTTGCATGGAAAGGATTCGAAATTTGTTTTTATGAATCCAGAAAAATCTCTTCATTGTTTTAAAAATGTAAAAGCTGAAGAATTAACAGTTGATGAGTTTGGTGAAAATATATTATGGGGTGAGGATCTAAAGTCTGAAAAAATTATTGTTATCAAAGAGCTGCATTTGAAAGATGGAAAGGTGCTTCGAGATTGTATTTTTGCGGTTTCTTTTTTACCATTTCATACTTCTTACTTTATATTTGCTTATAAAGGTTCTGATGGAATTTATTATCTAGGGGACAAAATTGTTGGAGTTGCGGAAAAGATCTGGTTACCAGATAGTTGGCTTAGAACGTTTAGGTATATTTTAAAAAATACACAATTAAGTTTAGAAGAAAAATACAGAAAATGGGCATCAGATTTACTGTATACTTTTTTTTGGAGTCAGCCTATTTTGACCAAAAATGCACAGTTGGTTGCTCCATGGCAGGAAAATCCAAAAAAAATGGCTGCTTATGCTAAAAGACAGCTTTTGGGAGAATCTGTTTTAACAGATGAAGAAAAATTTTTAATAGAAGATCTGGTGGCGCAAGAGTCTAGAGTTGGTAAATTAAAAGAATCTTTGAATAAAAAATTGGCTAGTCCACCATCAAGAGAGAAAATAGAAGAACAAGAAAAAATTTCTCAAGAATGGATTAAAAAAAGAGACGAAGCTAAAAAAATTCAACGACAAAAAGATATTGAAAAAGCAGCAAAAATTATAGAAGCGGAACGGTTACTAATGCAAAAACAAAAAGATCAAGAAAAAGCTGCTTTGGAAAAAGTGCGTCCACAGTTACAAAAGCCTCGAAAAATGTTTATTAAACCTGAAGAATACCCAGTTAAAGAAGGATGATTAGGGAAATTATTTTGTTAAAGTTTTGAAATTTATTTAACCAAACAAAGAGCCCGCTAAGAAAGCGGGCTCTTTGTTTGGTTGATTTTTAGATATTTTTTTCGATATAAATTAAAAATGGAGTTTTTGTTGAAGATTAATAACTATAATTGTTAGAATTCCGGCATAAAGCTTTTTTGATTAAAGGTAAATAGAACGTTTTTAAAAAGGAAAAATTCATGATGTTACATAAAAAACTTAAGATGTTATGGATATTAATATTACACTTTGTGGCTTCAGGTATGGTGAAAGCTGTTTTGGATCCTATAGCACTTAAACATAGGGCTGAAGTCGAAGGTGTTGGGTATAAAGTAGCTAATCTCGAACAACTTAGAAGTTTATTTGAAAATAAAAATTTCGATGGTTTTACTATTTTGGTGCCCGCGTTTGAATCGATCAATAGCGATTTAGTTAAAGAATTTTTATCTCAGCATAATCTTAAAATAGATTTGGCGTGGCAGGAATTGATTAGAGATTCAGAAATATTTGCGAATCAGGCAGCTTGTGATCAATGTTTTAGCACAAAAAAATATCCATCTCGTTTTTTTGAAAAACTTGCAGAATTACGTGCAAAAATAGAAAGAGTTTTTGATGTTGCTACTACTGATACCATACAAACATTAAATTATTTCCCTCAGATGAAGAAAATAAAGGAATTTGGCAAAAGTCATGGTACAAAGCTCATGGTACGCAGTACGGGTAAGGAAGATACAGATAAAATTGCTAATGCTGGGGGAAATGAGAGTGTTGCGAACGTTTCTCCAAATGAAAAAACGATTTTGGCTGCTATGAAAATAGTTGTTTTATCATATTTTAGCGAAAAATCACTTATTCAACGGCTTGGCGCAGGAGATCAGGCGATTTTCAAAGAACCTCCATTTATTCCGGTATTACTGCAGATAATGGTCGGAGAAAAAATTGGTAAATCTATACCATCTTGTGGTGTGATGTTTACCGAAGATCCTGAAAGTAGTTTTTCTCGAGGTAAACAACCAACAACAGGAATTACTATTATTCAATCATCATTTGGACATAACGAAGGCGTTGTAAATAGTATAGTATCTGTTGATACATTTTATACTGACAGTAACAATCACATTGTACCTGTTATGCGGCCTAAATATTTCAGATTAGTGCCAGAAGATGAAGGTAAATTGCAAACCAAAGATAATCCAGAAGAAATAATCAAAGAATCGTCACTTTCTGTAGAAGCTATAAAAGCTCTAAAGGCAATATCGGAAAGATTGGAAAACTATTACCAAAAACCTATGGATGTAGAGTTTGTGGTGGATCATGAAACAAAAACAATTTTTCTTGTTCAAGCTCGCCCAATAACCTATGCAGCCTTACTTGTACAATCATGTTATTTGGTGGATATTGATAAAATACCCGACAGTAAAAAAATAACTGGAAATTGCATTGGGTCTGCGGGAGGTCAACTTCGGATTATAAGATCAGCGCGAAATTGTATTATATCTAAAACGCTGCCGGCGGCACTTGAGCAATATCAATCTTCAGATAATGCTAAAGATATAGAATGTATACTTGTTGGTGCCATGGCTCCAGCAACATCACACGAAGCTACTACTTTTCGGGGCGAATCCAAGCCGGTACTTTTTGTTAAAGATTTATCAATATTGGAACAATGGATTGAAAAAGAAAAATCATTTGTGGTTGACTTGCAACAAGAAATTGTAATACAAGAAGATGGAGTCGAAGGATTGCAGCAGTTAATCGATCAAGGAAAAGCTCATGCAGGATGGATAAGCTACCCAATGCCCAGATTAATGAGTGTTGGTAGTTTTGCTTTACAAGATACTTCCTCTAAGCCATGGGATGCCGTTATAAGCATAGAGCTTCACAAGAAATTGGCCGATAAAAAGACGCAGGAACTTGTCTATAATATTAAAACCTTACCTCGTGATGAAGCTCTTAATTCATTATTTGAACTAATGTTTATGATAGACAAGACTGTTACCAAGGCTGGGAAAAAGGTGATTTTAAATCAAGCCCTTGATGCAGAAATCGAACAGTTCGGTGCATGGGTATACACTATAGCTAATAGCATCAAATCGCTAATTGGCTACCAACCAGGATCATTAGGGTATATTCTCCGTCTTTTTTCAATTAGACAACTTGAAACGCTAATCTATCAACAACCAGGAAACGATATTATTGACGGTTTTTCTCTTGTAACTTTGGCAAAAACACTACAGCAGGAGGCTTCAAGTCAAAAGCTATTGTTGCAAAAACAAAAAATTGGTTTTCCTCCACGGCGCCCAGCAAGTAAGATAATTGTTTTACAAGCAGTTCAGTATATAAAATTAAAAGAATTTGCACTTACTAATGAACTACAACAAGAATGGTTGAATTTTGTTTCCAAGTTGACAACCATTAAAGATGTAAATTTACAAAAAAACTTTAACGTTATGTTTGCTCATTTGGGAAGACTTAATATTTTACCGCTTTGGCAAAACACGTTGTTTGCGCAAACATACAAAGATAAATCGGGCAATGCTGAAGATGTTGCTACAACTCTCAGTGACCAATATAGCGAGGTGAAAATATTTATTGATCAACTTAATAAAATTAGCAAAAAACTTGAGAGTATTAATCTCAATGCATTAGATAATCCATCAAAGTTTGAAAAAACATGGAACAGTTTTATAAATGATATAGTTAAATATTTTAAATCAGAAGATTTTTTGACTGGTTTTAATAGCTCTAACCAACTTGGTAAAATGATAGCTTTGCATACCATGGAGCAATTGGTAAGTAAATTTGATGGAGCTATAAAAACTGTTGAAGGTAGTGCCAATTATAAAATTGTTACATCCAAAGATAGTCCTGAATATGAAAAACACAGTGATAAAATTTTTACATTCAAAAAAATGCTTGAAAGATACAGGGATTTGTTGATTTTGTGGACTAAATCATTACAAGTTTCAGAGTTATTTGGGGAAAATGAAATAAGTGTGCAACGTTATCGTTTAAACCGTTTTGATGCATGCGTAACAATTGATTCAAACAATCTTAAATCTTCACGCGGATTTGATGTAGGTTCGGTGGCTCTGGGAAGTGGTGGTTTGCGTGGAATACAACCAACAACTCTAGAAGATTTTTTTACGCTTATTCATCAATCTCTTTTAAATATCGTAAGTGGATGGCACAAAAAAATTGGTGGTGAAAAAATTGACCTGCCTAATTGGATACAAAAATTGAAAGACTTTATTACGATAAATAAATTTTATTTGGGAATGCGAGATGCATTACTAGTAGGCGTACAATTTGATCCTCCTATAGTAAGTTTTTCATATAATATTTCACTTGGTAACCATAGTGCGCGAATTATACTAACTTACAATAAAAAAACAAACAGCGGTTTTCTTGAGATTGTTATGATCGGAGACCAGGGTAGTTTGTTGCGTTGGAATGTTATTAGAGATTTTGTTTTAGTGATGGGAAGCTTTTTGCAAACAGGGACTACGGTTTCTTTGAGTGAAAAAAATGTTAGTGGTAAAATTGTGTTGGGAGAAAAATCTAATATTTCACTTATTATGTATTTCTTAGATAAAGTAATTGATCTTGCGGAAATTTCATTAGAAGCATTACCAACTGTAGGGTCATTCTTAACATCATTACCTAAAGATCAGCAAATAGCTTTTGCATATAAAATATTAAAGCTTTCTTTTGAAAAACCAGAATTAATTAGAGTACTTTCCGAAATGCATACTGCTGCAATGAAAATATTAATTGAAAACAAACAGGATATTTCTCTTTTTGTTAATAAGGCTGTTCAATTTGCCAAAATAGGTAACCCGCAAAAACAAGCAATTGCGTTAAGTCTTTTATCAGCGATAGTTCAAGAACTGCCATACTACCAGCAGGCTTTTGAAGCTTTGAACGCAGTTTTGCTAACAAAAAATCCTGTAGTTCAAGAAGAAATTGTTCGATTATGTGCAGCTCTTCTGGGGAAAAAACAAATTTATCCTCAAATAATAACTGTCATCGCTAATAATCTGCATTCTGTTGTAGCAAGGAATTTTTTACAAGAAATCCCTCTTGATGTATTAGATCTTTCGCCAATTATTCCAGCTGCAATAACTCTGATGCAAGATAATTCAAAAGGTGAAAAGATTTTACTAATGTTTTATTCGCTTTTAGACAAGGGTAAAGGCTTCCCAGAGTCAATAAAAGTTGCTTGTGGGGCCTTAAAATCAAGCAATGATTTAAGCAAGAGTCGTGCTGTGGAGCTTTTTAATAAACTGTTTGAATATGGAAAGGGTTTTGACGAAGCAGAAAAAGTTCTTAATGAAACACTTTTACCCTCAAATGAGGAATGCGGTGAGCCATTTAATGTAAAAACAAAATTTTTCATTAATCTTGTTGAGCATGAAAAAAGCTTTTCCAAGGCTGTGGAATATGCAGCTTTAGAATTTATATATAAACTATCAAGAGGTAATGCTATGAAGATTTTTTCTAAGTTATTTGGAAAGGGTAAAGGTTTTACTCAAGCAGCAAATGCTGCTGTAGAGGTGTTTAAATTAGATCCGTGGAATAATTCAGGGCAAGATCAGTACGATGCTTTAGGTCTTTTTGAAAAAATATTTGACTATGGGTACGGATTTGAACAAGCGCAAGCTGTAATAAGAGAAATTCAAGAACCAACACCTGAATTCTATAGAATCGCACAAGAACTTCAAGAATACTTACCGCAATTGCAAGAACTTATAGCCAAAAAACAGGCGGATCTTGCGGCGCGAAGCGTGGCATTATCTATAGCAAGTACTGTGCCAGAATAAAAGTCGTTGATAATCTTGTATAAGATAGATATTTTTTAACAAAAAAAGAGTCCGTTTTTTAGCGGACTCTTTTTTATTTGTAAGTTATGTGTAGAGTTTTATTTGTCTACAACTTCTGCATCGATTGTGTCATCTTTTTTATCTTTGTTTTCATCAGAAGGTGTTGCTCCTGGTTGTTCTTGTTTCTTTTGTGCTTCTTGATAAAGAATTTGAGAAATTGCTTGAGAAGCTTGAAGTAGATCATCAGTTGCCTTTTGAAGAGCTTCGCCGTCATTTTCTTTTTCTTTCATGACAACTTTTGCATCTTCGATAGCTTTTTCTACTTTATCTACTTCTGCGATTGGAAGTTTCTCTTTGTTTTCTTTGATCAATTTTTCCATTTGATTGATTACATTGTCCAAATGGTTGCGCTTTTCAAGAACTTCTTTTTTCTTTTTATCTTCTTCTTCGTGAAGTTTTGCTTCTTTTACAAGTTTGTCGACATCTTCTTTTGAAAGACCGCTTGCATTAGAGATTGTGATAGATTGTTCTTTGCCTGTTCCTTGATCTTTTGCAGAAACGTGCAATATTCCGTTTGCATCAATGTCGAATGTAACTTCGATTTTTGGTAAGCCGCGAGGTGCTGGTGGAATTCCGTCTAATCGAAATTGACCAAGCGTTTTGTTATCTCTTGCAAATTCACGTTCACCTTGAACAATGTGAATATCTACTGCAGATTGATTGTCTTCTGCTGTCGAGAATATCTGATTACGTTTAGTTGGTATGGTTGTGTTACGCTCGATAACTTTTGTAGCAACACCACCAAGAGTTTCGATGCTAAGAGAGAGTGGTGTAACATCTAATAGAAGCAAGTCTGTTACATCTCCTGCTAAAACTCCACCTTGGATAGCTGCGCCCATTGCAACTACTTCATCAGGGTTTACGCTTCTGTTTGGTTCTTTACCAAAAAAGTCTTTGACCATTTGTTGAATTTTGGGAATACGCGTTGAACCACCGACTAGAATAACTTCATCAATTTGTGATGTAGAGACAGCGGCATCAGCGATAGCCTTTTTGCATGGTTCGAAAAGCTTGTTGAAAATATCATTGCAAAGGCTTTCGAATTTAGATCTAGAAAGTTTTAAAACAAAATGCTTTGGTCCTGTCGCGTCTGCTGTGATGTATGGAAGATTTATTTCTGTTTCAAGAGTAGAAGAAAGTTCGATCTTTGCTTTTTCTGCAGCTTCTTTGAGCCTTTGAAGAGCCATTTTGTCATTTTGAAGATTGATTCCGCTTTCTTTTTTGAACTCGCCGATCATGTATTCGATTAATTTGTTATCAATGTTATCGCCACCTAGCATAGTATCGCCGTTTGTAGATTTAACTTCAACAACTCCGTCGCCAACTTCTAGAACGGAAATATCAAATGTACCGCCACCGAAGTCGAATACTGCGATTGTTTCATTTTTCTTTTTATCAAGTCCATAAGCAAGTGCGGCTGCTGTTGGCTCATTTATAATTCTTTTAACCTCTAATCCTGCAATTTGGCCTGCGTCTTTTGTAGCTTGTCTTTGTGCATCATTGAAATAAGCAGGAACGGTGATAACAGCGGCGGTTACTTTTTCGCCAAGGAAATCTTCGGCTGCTTGTTTGAGTTTTTGCAAAATAGCGGCGGAAATTTCTTGTGGTGAAAATTCTTTGTCTTTTATTTTGACAACTACGTCACCATTGCTAGATGCAGCTATTTTATAAGGAATATGTTTTTCTTCATCTTTGACTTCGGCGTACTTTTTGCCGATAAATCTTTTTACGGAGAAAATTGTGTTTTCAGCATTTGTTACAGCTTGACGTTTTGCCACTGAGCCGACGAGTCTGGAGCCATCATTTGTGAATGCGACAATAGAAGGAGTTGTGTTGTTTCCTTCTTGATTTGGAATAACTTTTGGTGATCCACCCTCCATAACAGAGACAACAGAGTTGGTGGTACCAAGATCGATCCCTATAATTTTTGCCATTTTTACCTCTTTTTTATATCTAAATTATTATAATTTTAACATAAGAAATCTTAGTGATTGGATGAAGATTTGTCAAGTGGGTTTTTTTATTTTATGTAATTTGCGTATAATTGCCGCTGAGTGATGGATTCGCAGGGGGCGGTTTAGCGCAGATTTTAATTTTTTATGAGTCCAACACACTAAGACTTTGACGCTTTTTGGAAATTTAATATTAGCTACCATTTAGTCTTATAAAAGTGAAATTCTATGTCGTATAATACTTTTGTAGAAGATTTGAGCGATTGGGTCGGAAAACAGGTGCTAAATTTAAAATTTTTAGCTTCGATTTTTATTATGTTAACCCCCACCGTGGCGGATTGAGAGGGCACTCCGTCTTCCGCCTTTTGTCGTTTCTTTGGGGGCTTTTGGGTTAGGAAATGGGGCTAGGGGGAAGGGCTTTGGGGGTATTTTTTATGGGACAAAATGCGTCGACTCCGTGCCTCTAAGATTTATATTAAGATTTATATAAGGAATATGCATATATATGTACACATATACTTATGTATGTAATGCATTATGCAATACGTAAGTAATTAAAATGAATTAATAATAATATATTGGTTGGTGCTTATTAATATTTCTCTCTATATATGTATGTATATGTACACGATTAATAAAATAAAAATAAAAGAGTAAAGCTTTACCAATAGTACGAACCATTTACTAAGTAATAAACTTTACCAATAGATCGCAATTTTTAAACTCTAAATAAATATAAATTTCAAAATTATAAGTCATTAGAATAGTTTTTAAAATTTTAGAAAAACGTTTTTTCAAAAAAAGGGAAATTGCGCGTTTTTTTACAGATCACAACTTTTTATAAAAAATCGACGTCTCTTTTGTTATTTTTTATACAGTTATTACTTCTAATAAAAAGCTTATTAATTGTGCTATTGCAAAAGTTAAAGATGAATAAAGAATAAAGTATTTAAGTGGGAATGCGATCTTATACTTTTTGTAAGAATAGTAGATACGAATTGCGGTGCTACATATCTTAAGTCCGTTTATGATAAGTAGTGTTGATATTAGTGAAAGATGTATATGGAATGGATCTTTGAACACTATTCCTAATATAAAGAATATTATTATAAAAATGTATGGAATAAAGCTTTTGTACAACTCTTTGTAATCTCTTTTGACTTCTAAAAGTCTGTCGTATGCGATAAAGAGTATTTGAGAAAGATATATAATTGTTAAAAATATGAAAACTTTAAACAAGAAGTAACTGGAGAAGATTTCTAGCTTATAGAAAGATGCCAATTTATCTTTTTTATCTATTAGATTGTAGGTGATAACTAATATTCCGAGTAGTGGCATTGTAAGGTTGATTATCTGCTTGTTTAATTTGATAAAAACTTCTTTGAAGACGTTTTTGTTTGAATCTGCTTTTAGGTTGTAGTTTTCTGCATGAGCTAGGATAGAGGTAGGGGTTGTTCCTAGTGTTTTGATTATGAATCTTTGGAATAGTAAGGCAAAATCGTTTGCTACTTTGAAAATGTTTGCGATTGTTTGTCCTAAAGTAAATGTTAAAAATGGGAGTAAGAAATTTCTTTCGGTTAAACTATTGATTCCTACAAATCCCCACATGATTAATGAATGGTTTATGAATTCTTTTGTGAGTTTCTTTTCGTTTAAAGCTTCTTCCCCCTGGTAATCCTTGTCTTTTTCTAAATTTTTTAAAATAGTTAAAGAGATTGCTATTAGAACTGCTCCGCTAACTATTTCGATAATAAAAAGGTTTGAAACGAGATAGTTTGAATACGAAGATTTGCTCAATATAAGGATTGTGAAAAAAGTTTGTAATGTGATTATTATGCTTTCAATGCTATTAAAAGTTTTTTGCCAAAAATATGAGTGAAAAAGTATTCGAATAACAGATTTGGTGCTTTCTGTGAAGAAAAGTAAGCTGCCAAGATAAAAATACGACGTATTGTAAGAGAGCCCTAAGAGTTGAATTAGCTTGGGTGAGAAAATTAAAAATATGATATTAGTAAGAAGCGATATGGCTATTTTGAAAATAATAATCTTTTTTATAAATATTTTTTTTAATTTTGTATTCTTTGCAAATTTGATGCAGTAAAGAGGAAGTGATTTTGAAAATCCAAAATCTGCCCATAAAGCCAAAATAAAGATGATGCTTGTGATATTTGCCCAGCTGGAAAACTCATTTGCAGGTAATTTATAAAAAAGGAGAAAGGTAATTAATGTTTTATTTACTTTACCTATTATGAAAATGAAGCTATTCCATCTGATCGCTTCATTAAATTTGCTGAATAGTTGAGTCTTGTTCATTTTTATAACCTCAATAAATTTGTAGCGGCTAAAAAAATTAATGAAACAGCTATCGTAATCAATAAAAACTTAAGTTGTATTTTAAAGTTGGGTTTTATTTTCCAGAGAGTATAAGCATTTAAAGCTAGTATGACAAATATTAACATTCTTATTATTAAAAGCATTAGGAAGAATTCTACAGGGTTTAATGTTTTGCCCAAGGTTAATGTCAAATAAAGTAAAGCAAATTCTAACATTTTAAATGTTATCAACTTATTTAAAGCTTCTTCTACGAGATAGAATTGCTCGTACAAAGTAAGTAAATGCTCAGAGATTATAAAAAATAGAAATAGAGTTGAAGATAATATTATTGTTTTTGATTGATAAATAGGTAAAAAGATGTTTTGGTAATTGATTATTAAAAAAATTAAAATAAAAAATAAAATTTTATTTAATTGGTTGCTGATTAGTAAAAAGGCTTCCTGTTTGGCGTAGAGAGAGGCTCTTTTAAGATTTGATAATAGAGCTCCACCGGTAAATCCTATTATTACATGGGCTATACTTTTTATGGATCGTGCGATGTAACTTGCGAATTTAAATACTCCGGCAAGTTCGAATCCAAATTTGAATGCAAAAAATGGGATCAAAAAGTTTTCTGAGAAAAAATAGCTAGATGATTTGATAAGGCTATTCAGGCATCTTGTTTTGATGATTCTTTTCAAAAAGTTTGTATTAAGTTTTTCTGTTGAGTTTTCAAGCTCATAACTGTAACTGGATAAAAAGAATAAAAAGATTATGACAGCTATTATTGATGTTATTAGATATGAAAGAAGAATGTTAAAGATTGTAGGGCTTTGGTGAAAGATTAATGTCGGCGCCCAAGATAAAATGATGAAGGCGATTGTAAGAGCGCTTTCAGTAAGTATTGTTTTTTTATTTAAAAATAAAAGATACAAAGCGGATCGCATTAAGATTCTTAAGCCTTCAAAGATGATTAATAAAAATATAACTATCAATAGAGCTAGACTGAATTTGTTTTTCAAAAATAAAAGAGAGAGGGTTGCGCCAGTTACTAAAAATAATATTTGCAAAAAAATGTAGTTTTTAAAAAAGCTTCTAAAAATATTTTTGCTTTTTGTTATTTCGCTAATAAATGGGTATATAGAATTTTCTGCTTCAAAGCCACTAAGATGTATTGTTAAAAAAATTATAGAAAAAATTGTTCCAAGTTTTCCATAATTTGCGAGTTCCATATTTTTGAGAAGAAAAAATTGGTTTATCAATTTTAAAGCTTCAAAAAAAATGGTTCCTGACAAATTCCATTTTGTAGCGGTGGAGAATTTATTTTTTAAATTATGGTGTACCGAATTCAATTTATCCTTTCAAAAAGATATGTTCTTTTTGATTATAAAGGATTTGGGTGATAAAAACATATTAAATTAAGTAAATAGGAAGCTTATTTAAGATTAGAAATCATTTGCAGAAATTGATATATAATTAATTTCACATAGAAAGATGAAGCGTGGGCTTAATTGTATTTAAAAAAAATATCTTCACTCGGGCATAAACCCTTTTTTTGAAAAATAATGCGACTTAGGAGAATGTGGTTATTGTTTTTAGGCGCCCTTATGGAGCCGCTTTTTTAAGAAGGTTTATTTAGAAAAAATCTGATTTGTTGACTCGATAAGTTTCGATTTGTAAAAATAAACACTTGTTGAGAAAAAAGAAATTTTGAGACATTCACTTTTCATGGTAGTATAAAATTAATAATCCTTTTTAAGTTAGACGAAAGGCCTTTATGATTTTTCAGTTAAAAGATCGGGTTTTTTATCCTGGGTATGGAGTTGCAGTAATTGAAAACATAATAGAAAAAATCGTCGCAAACAGTGAAATGAGATTTTTCCAATTAAAGTTTATTTACAAAGAAATGACCATTTTGATTCCTTACAACGAAAAAGTTAGTTTGGGAATTAGACACTTATCTGATAAAAAGACAATCTTCAAAGCTCTCGAAGAGTTGAGTAAAGAGCCTGATAAAAAAGAAACTTTCTTCGACTATTCTCCAAATAGCTGGAACAAAAAAAATAGAGACTATCAGTTAAAACTACAAACTGGTGATCTAATCGAAATGACCAAAATATACAGAGATCTTATGCTTGCTTCTCGAGAAAAGGATTTATCTTTTGGTGAAAAAAAATTACTTAAAACAATTAAGGAGCTACTTTTGGAAGAGATGCTGGTTGCTCAAAATATTGATAAAGAAGTAATTTTACAACAGCTTCAAAATCCTTTCCAAAATTTTAATTTTCCTCCCGATGGACCAATGGACTGTTCTTCTATATCAAGCATAAATGACTGAAATTAATAAAAATCAAAACACTCTTATAATTTCCGGGCCAACTGCTTCTGGTAAAACTTCTTTATCTTTGCAGTTGGCTAGTTTTTTTGATGGCGAAATAATCAATGCAGATATGGGACAGTTTTACGAGCCATTTGAAATTGGTACAGCAAAGCCCGATTGGAAAAATGAAAAAATACCGCATCATCTTTTTGATATAATTACTACTCCCGAAAATTTAACTGTTTGCAAATATCGCGAATTAGTTTTAGATAAAATTTTTGAAGTACAAAAAAGAGGAAAGCTTCCTATAATTGTAGGAGGTTCTCTATTTTATTTAAAAACTTTATTTTTTCCTCCGTCTCCTATAAATCAGGAATCTTCGGATTTAAATGAATTGCCAATTGATGAAAATTTAACTCCTTGGGAATTTTTAAACAAAATAGATCCAGTTAGAGCTCAAGAGCTACATTCAAATGATTTATACCGAATAAACCGTGCCATAAAAATTTGGCAAACTACTAAAATGCAGCCTTCCAAATTAAAGCCTAAGCCGGATTTGCAATTTAATGCATTTATTCTTTTTTTAAATCCGCCCAAAGAAGTTTTAGAAAAAAATATAAGAATTAGAACTCAAGAGATGATTGCACCTATCAATAGTAACAAAAGTTGGATTGATGAAGTCAAAAAGATCGTTGGAACCCCATGGGAAGATTTTTTAAGAGAAAAGAAATTTATAGGTTATCCAGAATTGTTAGACTGGATCGGTAAAAATGATAAATTTTTAGAAAAAGATATAGATTTTTTGATCGAAAATATTGTGATAAAAACAAGACAATATGCAAAAAGACAAATAACATTTTGGAAAAAATTAAAAAAAGAATTAAAATCAGATTTCTTGCAAATGCACTTTAGAGTCGAGCTTTTCGAAGTGGAAGATTCATCCAAGTTTGAAGATGTTTCAAATAAAATAAATTTTTTTTATAAGAAGTAAGTTTCTTTTAGGTTTGATTAAATTATTGTGTTGACGTAAAATACTCCTTCATTAAACTTAGAGCTGCAGAGAAAAGAGAATTGAGGAAAAATTAGTATGTTAATTTTTTTAATATTATTTGGAGAGAGTAACCAATGATTACAATGTTTAGAAAAGAATTTAGAAAATGGAAGATGCTTTTGTGGGCTGTTATTTTATCAATGACAATTGGAACGCTTACTACGTTTTTTCTAAGAACGCCAGCTAAAAAAGAAACTATTGTTGGTAAAGTTAATGGATCACCGATTTATTACGATGATTACAAACAAGAGCTTGTCAAAGTAAATATGCAAATCGAAATGATGAAAAATTATGCAAGAGCTCAAGGTATTTCGGAAGATTGGATTTTAGCTTTAACAGGAATTCAAAATCCTCAAGAAATGGCTTTTCAAGAAGCTTTGGAATCCAAAGCTTTGGAAAGTATTCTTAATAAATTTAGCATCGAAATAGATCTTAAAAGTTTACAAGAACTTATAGTTAAATCTCTTCCGGCTCAATTTATAAATTCAGCGGGAATGGTTGACGAAAGAATTTATAAGCAATACTTAAGTCATCTTGGAATGACAATTTCCGAGTTTGAAGAGAAAAAAGAAAATGATGTAAAATTAGGATTATTAAAATCATTCATAAAGCATGCAGCTTATAATCCAAAATATTCTTTAAAAAATACGTATCTTCAAGAAAATAGCCAAAAGGATTTTGCTATTTTAGTTTTACCCGTTTCAAAATTTGTTGAAATTGCTAAAAAAGAAAAATTATCTGAAGAGGCTCTAAATAAGTTCTATGAAGAGCGCAAAGATTTTTATTCTATTCCTGAAAAGCGTCAAATTGAATATTGTTTAATAACAATTCCTGATTATGAAAAACGTATTATTGTTGACGATAATATGATAAATGCGTTTTATGAAAAAAATAAAGATTCGATGTTTAGAATTTCGCCCGAAGTAAAAGTAAGAAGAATTCTATTAAAAGTTTCCAGTCTTGCTAATGAAAATGATGTAAAAACTAAAGCTGAAAATATTTATAAAAATTTGGTAGAAAATAAATCTAAGTTTGTGGAGTTTGCAAAGAAATACTCCGAAGATAAAAAAACATCTATTAACGGCGGATTGATAAATTTCTTCAAGAGCGGAAGTTATGACAAAGAGTTTGAGCGTGCCGCATTCAGACTTAAAGATAAAGGTGAAATTTCACAAGTTATAAGAACTAAAGACGGATTTGAGATTATACAGCTTGAAGACAGATTAGCTGCTAAAAATAAGCCTATTTCTGAGGTTAAAAACGATATTATCAAAGCAATTAAATCAAGAAAGCTAGATAATACTATTAAGAGTGATTTAGAGATTTTGATAAGAAATGCGAGAGAAGAATCACAAGTTTTAGACAGATTTATGAAAGAAAAAGGTTTGCAATTTAAGAAAACTGAATTTTTAACTGAAAATGAAAAACCTGCTGATAAATTAGAAACTACTTTAATTCAAAAAATATTTGCAAAAAAGAGTGCTGAAAACAATTTCGGTTATTTTGAATACAATAACGCTTTTGTTCTTTACCGTGAGGCTGCAAGAAAAGCTAAAACCGTTTTAAGTCTAAGTAGTGTAAGGCCTCAAGTAGAACAAGATTGTTGCAAAGATGCAGGGAAGAATAAGCAAGCAGAACTTGCCGCTACAATTAAAAAACAAATTTTAGATCATAAAGGCAGCTTGATTGATTTCCAAAAAATTTATGGCTTGCAATTAATTAATACAGGACTTGTAAAAAGAGATTCAAAAGTTAAGTTTGAAGAGTTCGAACCTTTACTTGGTAAAGCTTTTGAATTAAGTGATAAGGGTCAAATTTTAGAACTTAACAACAAAAATGATATTTATCTTGTACAAATAGAAAATATGAGCGTGCCAAGTATAGAGATGATTGATAGAGAAATTGAAAAGATCGCAAGGTCTGAAAAAGAAAGCGGCAAGGCTACATTTATGAATTCATTTGTTGCTTCTTTGCTTAGAAATGCTAAAATAGAAAAAAATGAAGAAATGCTTAATTTACGCTAAAAAACGAGGATTAAATGGCTTCTGCAACGGAAAAGAAAACACAGCTGCAATCTAATAAAATTTTAAGCGAAGAAAAAATTAAAGTTTTAGAGATTGCGTTTGCACAAATTGACAAAGAGTATGGAAAAGGCTCTGTAATGATACTGGGTCAAAATAGTGCGTGCAAAAATCTCGAGACAATATCTACAGGGTCAATCGCGATTGACCAAGCTTTGGGAGTTGGTGGATTTCCAAGAGGAAGAGTAATAGAAATATATGGACCTGAATCTTCAGGAAAAACTACTTTAACACTTCATGCTATTGCAGAAGCTCAGAAAAAGGGTGGAGTTTGTGCTTTTATCGATGCAGAACATGCTCTTGATTCTGGATATGCTTCAAGAATTGGTGTAGATGTCGATAAACTTGTAATTTCGCAACCGGATTATGGCGAACAAGCTTTGGATATTGCGGAAGTTTTGATAAGATCTGGTGCTATAGATGTTTTGGTTATAGACTCTGTTGCTGCTTTGGTCCCCAAAGCGGAACTTGAAGGTGATATGGGTGATGCTCATATTGGATTACAAGCAAGGCTTATGTCTCAAGCATTGAGAAAGCTTACTCCGACAGTTCACAAATCCAAAACAATTGTTATTTTTATTAATCAGATTCGTCAAAAAGTTGGCGGAATGGCTTTTATGAATAATGAAGTTACATCTGGTGGCAATGCTTTAAAGTTCTATGCTTCAATTAGACTTGATATAAGAAGAATTGCAACTTTGAAAAAAGATGAGAAGCCTTTTGGAAATAGAGTTTCTGTTAAGGTTGTAAAAAATAAGGTAGCTCCTCCTTTTAAAAAAGTTGAAGTTGATATTTTATTTAATGAAGGAATATCTAGAGAGTTAGATTTATTTGATTTTGCTCTTTCGTGTAATATTTTACAGCAAAGTGGAGCATGGTTTACCTTTGGTAGTGAAAAGCTTGCACAAGGTAGAGAGAATTGCTTAAAGTTGTTGAAAACAGATGCCAATTTATATCAAAGTATAAGAGATCTTGTTACCAAAAAAATACAAGAAGGTGTTGAATTAAAAACCGAAACTGAGGAGTAGGGAAAAAGAAAAATCCATGATGAACGAAAAACATGAAGTCAACGAGACTATAAAAAATCTTAAGATTCAAGTGATAGATGAAGCTGGAGTAAATCACGGCGTATTGAGTAAAAGTGCCGCTATCGCTTTAGCTGTTGCAGCTGGATTAGATCTAGTAAAAGTTGGAGAAAAAGAAGACGTAGCTATTGCTAAAATAATGAATTTTGGAAAATTTCTTTTCTCTAAAAAGAAAAAATTGATAAGTGCTAAAAAACATCAAAAAGTTATTCAGGTAAAAGAGTTAAAGTTTAGACCTAAAATAGGTATTGGCGATTATAAGACAAAAATTAATCAAGCGATTGCATTTTTAGAAGAAGGTAAGCATGTAAAGTTTACACTTCAGATAAAGGGTCGGCAGGCTATACCTGTTAGAGAGCTAGGAAATCAATTTTTTGAAAGAATAAAAAACGATGTTTTAGCTGCAGACCTTGGACAAATTGTGGAAGACAAAGAATCTAGAAGCGATTTCGCATGGTCGAAAATTTTGTTTATTAAAGGTAAATAATTTAATTTAGATATTTGAAACAACAAAGGAATAAATATGCCTAAAATGAAATCACATACAGCTTGTAAAAAACGTTTTAAAAAAGTTGGCAATGGAAAAGTTAAAAGAGGAAAAGCTTACAAAAGACATCACTCTTGGGCAAAAGCTTCAAAGCAAAATCGCCAGTTAGGTGAAATAGCATATTTTGAAGGATCTGAAGCAAAGAGAATGAAAAAGCTTCTTCCCTATTAAAGATTTAAAATTTTAACATAGTAATTTCAAAATAAGATAATTTGTAAGGTTTTGACATGAGTAGAATTAAACGCGGAATGGTAACAAAAAGAAGACACAAAAAGGTTTTGAAGCAAGCCAAAGGTTTTTGGGGTCAACGTAAAAATATTTTTAGAAGAGCATCTGAAACTTTAAGAAGAGCTTTGGCTTTTGCATTTAAAGGCAGAAGATTGAAAAAAAGAGATTTTAGAGCTCTTTTCATTACTCGTGTAAGCGCTGCATGCAAAGCTAACGGAATAAGCTATAGCGTTTTTATGCATTCTCTTAAAAAAATGAATGTTTCTTTAAATAGGAAGATGCTTAGTCAGTTAGCAATTTTTGAACCAAAAGCTTTTGAAAAACTTACTGTTTTAGCAAAAAATAAAATTTCTTGAAATCTGTTTCTTCCAATTTCTAATATATATTTTGAAGTTTTAATAAATATATTTTAGAAATTAAAAGGAGGTTGTGATGAAGGTTTTATTAGGGCAGTTACAAGACAAAATTGTTGATTTGATTGAAAAAAACAAGAATTTACAATTTAAGATAATGGAATTGCAAGAAAAAGTTCTTGCTCTTACATCCGAGAAGGATAGCTTAGAAGGTTCTTTATCAAAAGAACATTCTGATATCGGGGTTTTGCAAAAAGAAAAAGATTCTATAAAAATAGCAATAGAGTCGTTACTGGAAAATATTAAATCTTTAGAAACTGTAAGAGAATAGCATGATTTCTGAAAAGCAAATATTAAAAGTATCGATATTTGGAAAAGATTATTCTATTGCTACAGATGAGAATCAAGAACACATTTTGAAAGCAGCAAAATTATTAGATGATTTACTTAAAGTAATTGCAAATGGTTCAAGCACAGTAGATCATAAAATTGTGGTTCTTGCAGCGCTTCAAATGGCAACAGATTTGGTAAAACAGAAAAATTTTAATGACATTTTAGAAGTGAAAGTTAATGAACTTGTTAAGTTGATAGATGATAGCTTAATCGTTTGTTAATAATCTTTTTCTTAAATTGATATATCAAAAATTATCCTTTTAGTTTTGGTTACCTGGCTAAAAGGATTTTTAATAATATTGTCCCTCCTGCTAAGATGTTTAATGAAATTATAATTAATTTAAATAGTTTGGAGAGATAAACAATGATGTGGGATTTATTTGTGTTATTAGGGATATTTTGTGTAGGTTGTTTTTTAGGTATTTTATTTCCTATCATGTGGAAAAAATTTAAAAATGCTGTTGTTTCATCAAATCAATCAGGTGAAAAAACTTTGGATGAAGCCAAAAAAAAATGGTTCTTCGCATCCAAAGAAATTCCTAGAGCTGGTTTTTACGATTCAAAACAGGAATTTTTGGTTCAAGCGGAAAAATTAATTGATAAGTTACGAAACGAACTTCAACAGAAAGATATAGAGCTTACTTCTCGCTTGGAAAATGCAAAATTAAAAGAAATAAAACTTCAAAAGTTAGAAAACCGATTGGTTTCTCATCTTGAAAAAATTGGTGATATTACTCGAAAAGATGCAAAAAAAATATTGCTTGAAATTTTAGAAGATGACTGCAAAATAAAAAACCAAAAATATATCCAAAAAATGGAAGAAGAAGTCCGACAAATTTCTAAACAAAAATCTATAGATATTTTAGCAACAGTAATGCAGCGCTATCTTGTAGAACAAGTTAGTATTTATTCTTCAAGTGTTGTTCATCTTCCAAATGAAGAGGTAAAAGGGAAAATTATAGGTAAAGAGGGTAGAAATATAAGAACACTTGGAATGGCAACTGGAATGGAATTTGTTATTGGTGAAATTCCAGATACTGTTATTATTTCAGGATTTAACCCTGTAAGAAGAGAAATTGCCAAAAGAGCTTTAAATCTTTTAATACAGGATGGAAGAATAAATCCAACACGAATAGAAGAAACTGTTTTAGAGTGTGAAAAAAATATTAATGAAGAGATTGAAGAATTCGGACGTCAAGCTGCTTTAGAATTCGGTTTTCCTGATTTACACCCTGAAATCATAAAATTACTTGGTAAATTATATTTTAGAACTAGTTTTACGCAGAATGTTTTTCAGCATAGCTGTGAAGTTGCTTCATTTGCAAAAATGCTTGCAAATGAATTAGGCCTAGATGCAAGAATTGCTTCAAGATGTGGCTTGCTGCATGACATTGGAAAGGCTATTTCTAGTGAAGTCGAAGGTTCTCATGCGTCAGTTGGTGCTACGTTAGCTCGCCAGTATGGAGAAGATCCGGTTGTTGTAAATGCAATAGCATCACATCATGAAGAAGCTCCAAGCAATAATGTTTATGGAATAATTGTTTTAATTGCAGATGCTATCTCTGCTTCTCGTCCTGGTGCTAGAAGAGAATCTTTAGCTGCTTATATTCAGCGCTTAGACCAGCTCGAAAAAATTGCTTTAAATTTTGAAGGTGTAAAAAAAAGTTTTGCGTTTCAGGCTGGTAGGGAAATTAGGGTTATTGTAGATGAAACATGTGTTAGTGATGAAGAATCAATAATTTTAGCACGAGATATTGCTAGAAAAATTGAAGAAACTATAAATTTCCCAGGTCAAATCAAAGTTAATGTTATTAGAGAAAGTAGAGTCATCGAATACGCAAGATAATTTTTTATAAAGAAAGCTTCTTATGAATAATGTTTTAAGATTTATGTTTTTTGGTGATTTGATTGGAAAACCGGGAAGAGGCATGTTCCAAAAATGGGCTCCTATTCTCAAAAAGAAATTTAAAATAGATGCGATTATTGTAAATGGAGAAAATTCATCAGATATTGGAAGGGGTATAACTCCTCCAATCGCGAATTTTTTAATGGAATCAGGAGCAAATGTTATTACATCAGGAAATCATATCTGGGCAAATAAAAATATTTATGAATATATTAATCAAAATTCAAATTTAATTCGCCCTGCGAATTACCATGCATCTTGTCCAGGAAAAGGTTATACATTTATTGATGTTAATGGGTATGAAGTTGCAATTGTAAATCTGCTTGGGAAAATTTTTTTAAAAGAGCAACTTGATTGTCCTTTTCGAACCATGGATTCTCTTTTGCCCCTTTTGAAAGCAAGAACTAATTTGATTTTTGTCGACTTTCATGCTGAAGCAACATCAGAAAAAGAAGGACTTGGTTTCTTTTTAGATGGAAGAGTTTCGGCTATAGTCGGTACTCATACACATGTTCAAACTTCAGATGAAAAAATTCTTCCAAACGGAACAGGATATATAACAGATCTTGGTTTTTCCGGAAGCATAAATTCTATGCTTGGTTTGCGAAAAGAAGAAATTGTAAGAAAATTAATACTTCAAATGCCTGAAAAATTTGTAGTTGAAGAAAAAGTTGGACCTTTTGCTATTACAGGGGCATTTGTTGAAGTTGATGTCGCAAGTGGAAATACTACACATATCGAAAGATTTAGTATAACTGATGAAGAATTTTCGGTTTAATTATTATCAAAATTTAAAAAATTAAATTTTATGTTTATTTCTTACACTTTAAAAAAGTTTTATAAGAATTTTTTTATTTTGTTAATGATTTTGATGTTGGTTCTATCTTTCGGAGATATGCTGGTTCGATTAACTCTTTTGCCTTCTATGGATTCTATTCCAAAGCTTATTTTATTAATGATTCCGTTAATAAGTATTTATGCTATTCCTATTTCTATCATATTTTCTACGTTTATAACTATTGGTCAGATATATCAAAAAAATGAGATCTTACTTTTTTATTATTTGCCTAAAATACGACGCGATATTCGTAGATCGCTCGCAATTTTTATTTTATCGATTACCCCTCTTTATGGTTTTTTAGTTTTTGATTTTGCTCCAAAATGCTATCAAGAAGGTAAAGAGTTTATAGTAAGGATAGCTAAAGATCATATTGGAAGTTTAGACGCGGGACGATTTCATTATCCATCCCCCAATTTTGTTATATTTTTCAAAAATAAAATAAACAATTTTGACGGAACCGGTGCTACCAAATTTTATAATCTATTCTTAACATTTCAGGATGATAAAAATCAGAGATTTATTATGACCGCAGCTCAAGGAAATTTGAAAGGCGAAGTATTAAAACTGTATAACGGGACAATTCAAAATCAAAATTATTCTAATAATTATTTGATGACTTTTTGTGACACGGAGATTTTGGTAGAACAGCTTCTGGGACAAAAGGGTAAAAATCTTAAAAATATCCAAGATAAGCATACAAAATTTTTGAACTGGAATGACATTCGGACCTTAAAGGATAGTGTAAAAACTGTTAATATCGAATTTCATTGTAGAATTGCTAAAATATTTTGGTTATTTATTTTACCATTTTTAGCATTGATGATTCTAAGTATCTTTGGAACGGTTGGAAGCAGTAATCTTGTCTTGGGGGTTTTAGGAACTCTTTTCTTGTTTTTAATATCTTATTTGCATGTTAATATAGCTAAGATTTTTTGGAATTTTGAAATTATAGGTTTTTTAGCAACTTATGGTTTTATTTTTCTAATTACTTTTTTACTGTGGTGCGTTTATCGAACTAAAAAAAATTGTTAAATATTTTTAAAATTAGGAGAGTTTTATGTTCTTAATAATATTAGCGTATGCGATTTTGGCTGCTACATTTACACTTGCGAAGACGGTGCTATTTTATGCCAAACCATTTTTTACAATTGGTTTTCGTATGACATTTGCAGGTTTATTTCTCATAACTTTTCAATATTTTTTTGACCGAAAAAATGCATTTCCTAAAAAAGCTGATGCAAAATTATTTTTTAAAGTTTCTCTTTTTCATATTTATTTTGCATTTGTTTTAGAGTTTTGGGCTTTGCAAAGTATGGCTTCTTCAAAAGTTAGTATTATTTATGCAATTACACCTTTTATTGCAGCAGCTTTATCTTACTTTTTGTTAAAAGAAAAGCTTGGTTTTAGAAAATTCTGGGGAATGATTTTAGGTTTTAGCAGTTTATTCCCAATTTTAATTTTACAACTTAATGGAGCAGAAGGAGTTGAGTTTTTTAGAATATCGCCTCGAGAAGTTATATTACTGTTTGCAGTCTTCTCCGCCGCGTATGCATGGTTTGATGTAAAAAAATTAATGGATAGAGGATATTCACTTTTAACAATTAATGGATTTGCAATGTTTACTGGCGGATTATTTGCTTTTATAACATCAGCAATATTTGAAGGGATACACACTTCGCCTGTTTTTGATTTTTGGCATTTTGTTGGTTGGTTATCGCTTCTTATACTTTTTTCAAATGTTGTTTTTTACAATTTATATGGTTATTTGCTTCGACATTATTCGATAACATTTTTGACATTTGCAGGTTGTTTGACTCCTATTTTTGCAGCTTTTTATGGCTACATGTTTTTGGGAGAAGCTATTACTTATAACTATTTTATTTCACTAGGGATGGTTATGGCAGCACTGTACATTTTTTATGGTAAACAGAAAATAAGTTTCAAATTTAAAAAATAAAAAAAGGCCTCAAGTTTTGAGGCCTTTTTTTATTTTTGTGTTGTTTAGCTAAGTTCTTGCGTTATTATAGCCGTTAAGTCTTGTAGCGATTCGTCAAAGTTTTTATTTACTAAGTGGTATTTGAAAGCTCTTTGTTTTTCTTCTTCTTTTATTTCTTCTTCAGCCATTTCTAATCGTTTTTCAATTTGATGAGGAGATTCGCCGCCTCTTTTTTCCATTCTAATTTTTAGTTCATCAATACTTGGAACTGTTATCCAAATCATGACCGAAGAAGGAATTAATTTTGCAACATGTTTTGCACCTTCTCGATCTAAAACAAGTATGAATGATTTTCCAAAATTTAGATCTGATTCAATAGATGAAGGGGAAGCATACATTTTATCACTATAATTTGTAGATTCTAAAAAGTTACCGCTTTGTGCGTATTCTTTAAATTTTTCTGGTGATATAAAATGATAATCAACTCCGTTTACTTCTCCTGGCCTTGGATGGCGAGATGTATAGGTTATAACTTTAGAAACATTAAATTTTGGTCCGATCCTTTTTATTATTTCTCGAGATAGAGAGGTTTTTCCAGCTCCAGAAGGTGCTGAAATGATAATTAATTTACCTTTTTTATTTTGATTATTCATAGGTCTCCTTTTTAATAGATTTAGCGAAGATAATAAATAGATTATCTAATTTTTTTTTGATTTCCAAATATTGTATTTGTAATAATTAATGAATTTAAAAAAGCAAAGAAATAAAGGCAGAATAGATGAAATTATTTTTATGTTTATCTATCTTTTTAAATTTTTGTATATTTATTTTCAAATGAAGGGATGGATGGACAATGAAAAAATTAGATATTTTCCTAGAAAAATATTATAAGATTATTTCAAATGTAGAATTTCAAATTTATTCAATTATTATAGCTCTTTGCTTTGTTGTAGGTCTTTTTACAATTCCATTTTATGTTTTTAATTCATCAGATGAAAAACCAGATTTGATCTATTGTGTACCACAAAAAGGTCTAGAACTTGGCAGCAATATTGCTGATGTTAAAACAGGTTTATTTATTAATGGTTTTTCTGAATTCGATGTTAATAAAAATAAATTTACTTTTGATGGCTTGGTTTGGTTCCAATTTGATCCTTCTCGAATATCTTTTGATACTATAGACAAATTTTCTTTTGAAGGAGGCGTTTTAGTATATAAATCTCCTCCTGAAACTTCTTTGGTCAATGATGAATTGCTTGTTAAATATAAAATAATAGTACAGTTTTCATCCATGTTAGGATACAGGGATTTTCCTTTTGATGATCATTCCATTTATATTACCTTGATAAATGACTCTATTTTACCGTCCGAAGCTATGTATTTATCCATGAATAGCGATTTAGATGTTGTTAAAGATATTCAGCTGCAAGGATGGGGAGTGCTGAAGACTAATGTGGAGCATGGTTATTCAGAAGCGGTACTTGATGATACTGATTTACATAAAAATATTTCGTATCCAAAAGTTGTTTTCAGAATAGATGTTTCTTCGCAAGGTATTCGAAAAGTTTTAATAATTGTTATACCACTGTTAATTTTGTTTTTCTTAGCGTTGTTTTCTCTTTCTATAGATACCGATATAAAAGATAATATGGGAACAATTGTAGGACTTACCACAGGGTCTCTTACAGGATTGTTCGCATACAGATTTGTTATAGAATCTCTATCACCAAGTGTTGTTTATTTTACAATTACAGACTATCTCTACACATTTGTTTTGATATGTACTTTTTTAGTATTTATTTACAGCATGTATTTGTTACTGAGTAATAAAAAGCTTTCGTTTGAGGGTAAATTTGTTAAACAAAATTTATTTCTATTTTTTGTGATATCTCTTATTGTATTGGCATTTGTACTTGTAAAAAGGTCTTTTTTATGAGCCATATTAAAAAATTTTTAATATTTGTTTTTTTTATTATTTTAATATTTTCATTTTCTTTTTTAAAAAATTTCTATTTTAGTAAATCTGGTGGTTTTACAACGTTAGATCAAATTATGGAATACGCGCGGTTAAATCCTGAAAGCCCGGCGCCTGATGATAAAGATACTATGAATGTAAATTTTCAATCTTTTTATGAGAATGAAAATAGAATAGACAAGCGATATTTAAAAAAGTTTTTTGAATTTTTAGGATTTAAAAATAAACCAGTTTGGACTCCGGATGATTTCAAGACTTTATTGTTTGATACCGTTAAAGGATTAGCAGAAAAAAGAAATACTATTTTAAAAATTGAGCCGCAAGCTGGAACAAAATTTTACGTATTTGGTGATATTCAAGCAGCATTTCATTCTTTAGCGAGGGATTTGGGGCAGTTAAAAAAATTGCATGTTATTGATAACTCATTAAAAATCAAAAACCCCAATGCATATATAGTATTTTTGGGGAATGTTCCAAATTTAGCACCGTATTCTTTAGAAACCTTAACGGTTGTAATGCAACTTATGCAAAATAATCCCGGAAAAGTTGTTTATCTAAGAGGAAAACATGAAAGCCAAAAATATTGGACCAATTTTAATATAACTACTCAATTACGTTTTTATTTTTCAAATTTATTAAAAGAAAAAACTTTTTGGGGTATACCATTAGAAGAAGAGTTAAATAAGTTATTTGCGAATTTACCACTCGCAATTTATGTAAAAATTTTACAAGATAATAAATCTTCTTTTATTCGTATATCAAATATGGGTAAAGACGATCTAGATTTAGATGAATCAGAATTTTCAACTTTTTTACTTCAAAAAGGTGATAACAATTTAGAAGAATTTAACTTAGAAAATAAAACTAAAAATGGGCCTTGGATTGATATTGCCGTCTTGATAGAAGCTGAGAATAGAATGTATACATTTAGACATACAAGTGGGCTCTCTCCTAGGGTGCCTGTTAACGGTGCAACAACTTGGAGCGTATCGTCTTGTCCTATAGATGTATCACAACGCTTTTTTGATTTTTATTTTGATGCTTTTAGTGAGATTGAATTTGGAAAAGATCTTTATAATAGTAAAATAACTCTTTATAACAGAGATATTAGGGAAAAGGGGGACGAATTTAAAGCTGAAAGTTCTTATTTGATTTCAGGGCATCCAGCGTCCCAACCTCCTGTTAATGGTAAGATAGTTATAGGGAGTACCATGGATTTTGATGCTGGTGTTCAAGATCAAACCATGGGCGTTAGCAAAGGTTTATTTTTGGTAATTAATCAAATAAATCGGCAGGGTGGATTAAAAGGCAAGTATATCAAAATGGTACTTCTTAATGATCAAGAATTGCCCCTTAAGGCCAAAAAGAATGTAGAAAATTTAATAAAAAATTATAAAACAGATATTTTAATTGGGCCTACCGCGACTCCAACTTTGGAAGCTTATTTAGATAAAGTGGAAAAGAAAGAGGTGTTAGTATTATTTCCAATTACAGGAACGATCTCTTTTAGAACAAATAAATATCCTTACATCATTCATTTTAGAGATTCTTATACTAATGAAGCAAAAGCTCTTATGGAATATGCTTATAAAGTTTTAGATGCAAAAAAATATGCATTTTTTCATGAGAGCGGTGCTTTTGGGTTAAATGCATTTAAAGGCGCAGAAGAAGTTTTAAATAAGTATAAAATTACCAATTATGTTAAAGCTGCATACGTAAGAAATACTACAAATTTTTCGGATGCTATAAAAAAGATTACAGATTTTAGTCCCGATACTATTATTTTGCTTTCTTCAGGTATTGCTACTTCCGGTTTCATTCAACAAATAGGGGTAAATCATTTGGTGCAAAAAGTTATATTAGGTCTTTCTGATAGCGACCAAGAATATATTAAAGATTATGTTAATAGAAAAGGCATAAATTTTGTTGTTGCAAAGATTATGCCTAGTTTTAATAATTTAAAGTTACCTATAGTAAAAGAATTTAGAGATTTAGCAGATGCGAATGATTTTGCTTTGGATAATTTTTTACTTGAAGGTTTTATTGGCGGATCTATAATGTTAGATGCTTTTAAGCAGATTGATGGAGAAATAACAAAAGAAAAAGTTTATTCAGTAATTTCTAACTTTAAAAACTATTATTTAAAAGGGTTAATTTTAACTTATAATCCACAAACAAACGAACTTACAAAAGACAATGTTTGGCTTGAAGAAATGATGCAAAAATAAGTTATTTATAATTTATAAAATTGTTAAAGATAGAAATCTAAATTTTATTCAAATAAATGCAACTTCAAAACAATTTGAAGTTGCTCGTCTTAATATTGCTTATTTCATAAGTTCTAGATATATTTTGTTATAAAATTTAACCTTTTAAATCTTTACTAAGAATATAGGAAATATTTTATGGAAAAATTACCTGATATTAAAACTAATTTTGCTGAGTGGTATCAAGAAGTAGTTTATAGTGCAGAGCTTGTTGATCAAAGTCCGACAGCAGGATGTTTTGTTATCAGGCCATATGGATATTCACTTTGGGAAAATATTCAAAAAATTCTTGATGAAGAGATCAAAAAAACAGGTACTGTAAATGCATACTTTCCTCTTTTAATTCCTGAATCATTTTTTAAAAAAGAAAAAGAACATGTAGAAGGTTTTGCTCCAGAGCTTGCAGTGGTTACTCATGCTGGTGGAAAAAAGTTAGAGGAACCGTTAGTTGTACGTCCTACATCTGAAACTATAATTTATTACATGTTTGCCAAATGGATCAAATCCTGGAGAGATTTGCCTCTCAAGGTTAATCAGTGGGCGAATGTTGTTCGCTGGGAGATGAGACCAAGAGCTTTTTTGAGAACTCGTGAATTTTTGTGGCAGGAAGGGCACACAGCTCATGAAACAAAAGAAGGAGCTACTCAAATGGCACAAGATATGCTCCACATTTACAAGAATTTTGTAGAAAATTATTTAGCTATTCCAGCAGTTGCCGGAATTAAAACTGAAAATGAAAAGTTTGCTGGAGCTGATAGGACATTTGCAATCGAAGGTTTGATGAAAGACGGTAAGGGTTTACAACTTGGTACGTCGCATGTACTTTCTCATAATTTCTCCAAATCATTTGATATCTTATATCAAGGCAAAGATGGAAAAATGGAATCTCCTCACTGTTCAAGTTGGGGAATCACTACAAGACTTATTGGAGCTATAGTAATGTCACACGGAGATGAGAAAGGTTTAGTTTTCCCTCCTAAAATTGCTCCATTTGCGGTAGTGATAGTTCCTATTTTTAGAAAAGAAGAAGAAAAAGCGGCGGTTTTAGAAAAAGTAGAACAGCTTACAAAATCTTTAAAAGACAAAAATATAAAATTTTATGTTGATGCTGATGAAACCAAAACTCCAGGTTCCAAATTTTTCCACTGGGAACACAAAGGGGTCCCTCTTCGAGTTGAAATCGGCCCAAAGGATGTTGCAAATAATAATTTAGTTTTGGTAAGCAGGGTGATGCTAGAAGGTGAAAATCAAAAGAATATTATTTCATTTGATAATGCAGCAGGGTCTATCGAATCAACACTTCAAAAAATTCAAAACCAAATGTTTAAAAATGCAAAAGAAAATTTAAATAGCAACTGGAACCAAGCGGAATTTTTGGAAGAATTTGGTCCAAAACTTGAAGCAAGTAATGGCTTATTTCAAGTTGGTTTTTGTGGCAACAAAGAGTGTGAGTTAAAGCTCAAAGAGTTTAAGGCTACAACAAGGTGCAGACTCGCTGAGAAAAAACATGCAAAATGTTTCGCATGTAAGTGTGAATCTACAGGGGATGTTTTGGTTGCAAAGGCATATTGATTTGTGAAGACAAAAGGGGAGTAGAGTGATAAGAAGTGATGGAACTTATTTAGCTCATTTTGAAACCTATTTATTGACTTCTAAAAGAGTCTCTCAAAATACTTTCCTCGCATATAAACAAGACTTAAATCAATTTTTAGATTTCTTATCAAAAAAACAAGCTTCGATAGAAAGCTGCAAAGTTTCCGATTTAAAAGAATTTGTGAAAACCCTCAAAGATGCGGAGCTCAAAAATAAAAGTTTAGCTCGTAAAATATCATCTTTAAAACAATTTTTTATATTTTTAGAAAATCAGTTTCAACTACCTAATAAAGCTGAAAACTTATTAATTCCTAAAATAGAATCCACCCTTCCACTCTACTTGACAAGCGATGAGGTTGAAAAACTTTTTGAAGCTACTACTACTGATAAATCAATGAAAGGGATTCGCAACCAAGTAATAATTTTCCTTTTATATGCTAGTGGAATGCGGGTTTCCGAACTTATAAACTTAACTGTAGATCAAGTACATTTTGATACAGGTTTCATTCATTTAGTTGGAAAAGGTAACAAAGAACGCACCGTTCCAATACCTCTCAATATTTTAGAACTTCTTCGATTTTATCTTGATAAGGTTCATAGTAAATTGATACCAGTTAGTGTAAAAGATAATCAAGATTACTTATTTCCTTTTTGTAGAGAGAAGAAGGTGAAACATCTTTCGCGTCAGATGATTTTTATCATTTTGAAAGATTTGGTTAAGAAAGCTAATATCAAAAAAAATATTTCGCCGCATTCACTTAGACATTCGCTTGCAACTCATTTACTAAAAAATGGTGCAAATTTAAGAACTCTTCAAACATTGCTTGGGCATGAAAGTATTTCTACTGTTCAGATTTATACCCATGTGGAAACTAGCCATCTTAGAGAAGTTTATGATAAAAAACATCCAAGAGCTTGAATGATTTAGTTTTACTTTAAAACTTCACCGGTCATTTTTTGCCAAATTATTAAATCAAGCTCATCGAGGGGTATTTTAAAACCTTTTAAAATCTTTTCATATTTTAGATAGTTACTTTTTGTGATTGTTGCTGGAATATCTTTTATAAATTCATTTTGTTTTAGAAATCGTAAAATGTGACGATCGATAATTGCTACATCGGCAAAACCCACATTTCGTAAAAAATGTGATGCTTCTTTAAATCCTAAGCCTTTAATGTTTTTTACCAAAAATTCTCGTGCAACAGGCCCTTTTTTATCAAAAATTTCATCTTTGATAGTTATAAAAGATCTTGCTGCAATAATATATTCTGCTTTTTTATTATGAAATCGATGGTTATGCTTTCGAATTGTAGCGCTTAGTTCTTCTTGAGGTTTTTCTGTAAATCCTGAATTTCCCATTTCTTGCTGGATCGCAAGGGCTGTTTTTGCTTTGGAGTTTGCAGTTAAAAGACAAAAACATAGTTCGCTAAACCATTCTTGAGTTGTTTTATCTTTGAAAGATTTGAATTCTGCTAGTCGCTTTTTTATTAAATTATTTTTAATAAATTGGGATTTAATTTTTTGAATTTTGTTCATTATTCCAGCATTTTTTGAAGTTTTAAAATAAAAGAAATTTTATCTAAAAAAATTAAAAAAATCACTTTTTAATTTTGAATCTAGTTAGGAAAACATATAAGGTCGGATTTTAGTCCGACCTTATATTGCCAAGTTTATTTATATTTGCGCTAGAGCGTCTTGCAAAATTTGACGAAATTTTGCATCTTCATTTATGTATATTAAGGTTGAAATTTTGTTTTCAACTATTCCTCTTATATGTCTTTTCCTGTAATCATCTTTAATTGCTGTAACTTTGTCTTTTATAAATCGGTAAAGATCTAAAAATAAATTTCTAAGTTCGGGATCTTTTGGAATTGGTTGATCTAAAAAATTATCGATGTTCGGATATTCAAAAATATCTAATTGAGTTGTAATAAGAGTATCTTTTATCCATTGATAAAAATATACAAATAAAGGTATAAATTCAGGTTTTTTTGGAATTGAAATTTTTAAAATATCTTGAATAATTATATTTTTACTATCTTCATGTTGTATTGTTGGAATAATGCCTTCGGTCCATTGGTAGAATTTAAAATTAGAAGGTTCAAATTGTTGTTCTAAAATAGCTGTAGTAATTTCAAATTTTTCGTCATCAGTAAGATTATTAAACATACCGAATTGTGGATCAAATATTTTAAAAATATAAGAGTCTGTAGCTTTCCAGAATTTATGTAGATTAATGTAATCATTTTTAGGAATTTTTTTATTATAAAGAGTTCTGATTAGATTGATTTTGAATTCTTCAGGAATATTTTGATCTTTGACCAAAATCTCCACAAAAGATATTACATTTTCAGGTGTTCTTAAATTTTGCATAAACAATGAAAAAAGTTTATACATAGTTGGCAGATTTAACTTTAATACTTCTGTATTTCCGAATAAATTAAGAAAAACTGTTAAATATAAATCTTCATATAAAGATCTAGTAAGATTTTTAGTTTTTAGAAGTTCAAAATATTTGATGGAACTTTCATTTTTAGTTGGAAATTCTAGTATAAAGTGCCCAGGGTTAAATATCCAATTAATACTGAAGAGCTTAGCTTCTTTTTTTTCGATGTAGATGTTTAATGTAACATTTTTATCATTTTCATCTACATCAGGATCTTTGTCGAATTCTATATTTGTTATTTTTACTTTTTCTAAATTAAATTTATTTTTTAAACTTTCTAGTTTTTCTTTTGCATTTTGGCCTTCTATCCCTGGAACTAAATTTAAAATAATATTGAGCATATTTTTAATACCGGCATTAATATTGCATTTAATATCACAATAATTAATGTTTGGTAAGTTTGAAACAATGTTAGCCCAATCATTATGAGCTTGTTGAGTATATACGCTGTTCAAGTTATGTGTTTTAAAAAAAATTACTAAGTTTGGATTTGTGCCTATCTGTTCTAAAATTGAGAAATCAAAAGTTCTAGTTAAAGGATTAAAGATTAAAGCGATAAAAAAGTTCAAAAGGGAAGTTTCACCACAATCAGGAAAGACGACTCCTTGAAAAATAGTCTCTCCACTCATTGCAACTATATTGGGAAGGGGATTTTCAAAAATATCAAATCCGAAATATGTAAGAGCTAAATTTTCAAGGTTATTAATAACAACTTGAGGAGAAGATGTTTCTTTTAATTCCAAATATTTTGTTTTATCAAATTCTTGCGGTTTCATATTTTGTTGCATTATTGCAACGAAATTTTCCTTTGAAGGTTTAGGGCTAAGTAGAAGTTTTAATCCTTTTCCAGGAGATAATTCACAATTAATGTTTTCATTAAATAAAATAGATTTGTTGTTCAAAGTTAAATAAATACCCCAAAGAAGATCGATAAAATGCTGCGGTAAATTAGATTTTTTCCAGTTAAAAGCAAGCAAAATAAGAGTTGTCAAATAAGAGGGATAAATATGATTTTCTTCTAGTATTGCACCAATTAATGATTCTATAAAAATAGTTTTGAATTTTTTGTATTCTGTATTGTTTATATAAGATTCTTGTAGTTCTTTCTTTAAAGATCGGTTCAGTATACCTTTTTTTGTTTTAGTTTGATGTGAAGTGTCCAGATTTCCTAATTTAGTTAATTCTTTTTCTAAATATTTTTTAATATTTTCTTTAATGATGGGAGTGTTAGCTTGTTCGAAGGTATTGATAAAAATATTGAGATTTTCTCTTAAAGTTGAAGGATTATTCCTGTTGTTTTCTATAATTGCGATTAAAGCACCGACATTTTGAGGTCCCAAGTAAGTTGCGATTTTAGTAGGCAAATATGTGGTGTCAAATGTTACATTATCATGGTGAATGAAGAACATTTCATGAACTAATTTAACCATAGCATGATTCGTATTACCGTATCTATAAAGATTTTCTAAAAAAGGAGAATGCCAAATAATAGAGCCCCATGTTGGTGATAAATGGTTGCTTCCAAAAGGGAAATCAGTATTTTCAGACTTGAATACATTTTGAAAAGTTTTGATATAAGTTACTGAAAGTTCGCCTGAAATAGTTGTTGAAATAAAACAAAATAACAATAAAAATTTTAAAACCAATTTTTTCATCAAATTTCTCCAAATTTTATAAAACAAAAAGATGTTTTTAAATTAGTTTTTGGAGAGCGTAAAAGTCAATGAATTGCTGTAACTTTCTCGTTTTTATTGTGTTCAAACTTAAGCTAAAATTAATATAAATATAATTGTGAACAGTTTAGTGCGGATTTTTTGCTTTAAAAGGGGGCGATATGAATAAAAACCTACTGTTTTCCGGCATAGTGGTATTGTTAATTGGATTGTTTTTTTCAAATCGATATTTATTTACAGGCATTGGTGATCCATTAAAAGTTTTGTACGAAAGTAGTCAGTCAACTATAAATAAAATATCAAACGTACAGGTTTCAACAGATAGTGGAATATCTATTTATGAGTTTTTCTCAAATCCTAAAGCGCTTATTCCTCAAACAGAAATTTGGGATACAAAGAAAAATAGCGCCGTACCTTTGCAACTTGTTTTAGGAGCGGTAGATAAATTTTATTTAAATAATGAGGCTTTTTCTACAGCAAACAAAACGAAAAAACTATTTTTGGTATATAAGTTAGATAAAAGTAATAAGGATATTTCGAAAAGGGGGTTGTTTGTTTTGTTACTTCCTAATTTACCAGCAAATTATTCAGTTCAAAGTCTTGATATGATCAAAGGGATTACAGAATTTAATAGTAATTTTTATTTTCAAGGCGAGATTATAGAAGTGACAAAAGATAAAATTGTAACTCAATATCAAAGTCAAACTGATAATAAAGTAATGCGCGCTACCTACAAAGTAGAAGGTTTTATTTTTAAATTAGATAAGGAAGAAGCTGCTAAGTAAAAAATTATAAATTTTATGTAAAGAGAGACTATATTAAAGTCTCTCTTTTTGTTTTAAAGTTGGCCAAATTCTTTGATTATTTTTATAATACATAAGTTAAATTTTTGTTTTAAATTTCCTAAATGTTAAAAGGGATTTGGTCAGATGCTAAAAATGGAAAATAAATTTAAAGTAGAGCAAAAAGATCTTTTTGCTCTACTTGCTTCGATGCAAACTATTTGCAGTAAAAAAACAACTTTAGATGTTACCGAATTTATCTTGTTTAATGTTTCTTCTAAAGAATTGATGTTGAAAGCTACAGATTTAGAAATTAGCTTACGCGCAACTATGGAGCTGGATGAAAACTTTATCGACCAAGCAAGCTTTTTAGTTTCTGGTAAAAGGATTTTCGAATTAGTTAGAGAGATGGAAGGGGAGATTGAGTTTACAATTTCACCTACAAATATTCGATTAAAATCTAGAAGTGTTGATCTTTCATTAAATATTAGAGATGCAGCAGACTTTCCTCCATTCCCAGAAAGAATTGAAAATTTGATGGAAATGGAATCTTCATTTTTACTTAATCTACTAGCTAAAGTTTCTTTTTTAATTCCTCAAAACCATTCAAACACGGCACTAAACGGAATGCTACTTGAAGTGGATGAAAATGGAATGGCAATGGTAGCAACAGATGGACATTGTCTTGCGAAAGTAGAAACAAAAAAATATTCATTACATGAAAACAAACGTTGGTTGCTTCCAAAAAGAGCTACAAGCGAACTTAAGAAAATATTAGAATCTACCGATTTGAAGAATGTATTTTTAGGGGTTTGTGGTAGTCAATTAGTTTTTTCTGGTCCAAATTTTAATTTTTTCTCCAAACTTTTGAATGACACTTTTCCAGAATATAAACCAGTTTTGAGCAAAGAAGGTTTTTCTCCTGCCGTTTTAATAAAAGATGATATTATGAAATCTTTGAAACTTGCAAATTGTCTTTTGGCAGGACATTTTTTATCAACCAAATTTTTGTTTCAACCAGGTAAATTAGATTTATCTTTGCAGAACAAAGAAGTTGGAACATTGGAAGAGTCTATAAAAATGGATTCATTTGAAGGAGAATCGGTAGAAAGTCGTTTTTATTCTCCTTATTTGTTAAACGGTCTTTCAGTTTTTCCTGATAAAGATCTTTCATTTTTTATAAAAAATAGTAATAAGCCAATTATTTTTGAATCAAAGCAAAGTGAATATGAATTTGCTTTTCTTGTGATGCCGGTTTCAGCTACTCAACAAAATTAGTTTGAGAAAAAGTGACTATAACAAAAATTAAGCTTAGAAATTTTAAATGTTTTCAAGATCAAACTTTTGACTTTGATAGCAAAATTGTTTTTATAGAAGGACAGAATGGATCGGGAAAGACTTCAATTTTAGAAGCGCTCTATTTTGCTTGCTATTTGAAATCTTTTCGACTTTGTTCAAGTCGCGATCTTGTTCATTTTGAGGAAAATCACTTTTTTATTGGTATAGACTTTGCTTCACAGCAATCTGATTTTACAAATCAGATTGCTGTGGGATTTAAAGATGGAAAAAAGGTTGTTAGGTTAAATCAGCAAGAAATTAGGTCTTACAAAGAAATTGTAGAACTCTATTCTATAATCAGTGTCGTAGAAGATGATTTACTTTTGGTAAAAGGCTATCCTGATGTTCGTCGTCTGTTCCTAGATCAGGCTCTATTTTTTGATTCGTACGATTTTGTAAATAAATTGAAACAATACAAACAGGTTTTAGATAATCGAAATGCTGTTTTAAAATCTTCTTCAATGCCAAATTTGGATATTTTGAAAGTTTGGACCCGGCAGCTTTGGGAGCTATCTATTGTTATTCAAAAAAATCGTATGACTTATTTAAATTTGTTAGAACAAAAGGTTAATGAATATTTAAAAAAATATTTTAATGAAACCTTTTTTATTAATTTTGAATATAAATCTAAAATTAAAATTGGAAGTGATTTTGATACATTTTGGGATTTGTATTTAAAAAGTAAATATCAAGAAGAAACCAGATTTTCACGTTCTGTCATCGGTGCTCATTTAGATGATTTTATAATTCACTATCATGGAAATGCAGCACGTTTTTTTGCATCTCGTGGCCAACAAAAATTAATTTTATTTTTAATCAAAATTTCACAAGGTCTAATTTTGGCTGATAAGGGTAAACAAAACATCGCTTTTTTATTAGATGATTTTTTAACCGATTTAGATCAAATAGTTTTATCTAAATGTTTTTTTATGATTACAGAATTAGATTTTCAATTTTTTTTAACTTGCCCAATTAAATCTTTTAGCGATTTTCAAGATATTTTTCAAAAAGACTATCAATTTACGCCTCAAATTATTAAAATTTGAAATTGATAAAAAACACTATAAAATTAAGGTTTTGTTGATACCTAGTGTTTTTTGCTGAGATTTTTTGAATTTAAAATTATTAATTGAAAATATTATGTTTTTTGCCTTATTTTAAATAGATTTGTGAAATTACATTTGACATTCCAATGGAATATATTACACTTGTTCTAAGGTTTAGAACCTAAAATTTTAATGGGCTTCATTACTACTCTCCTTTTTCCGTCATGCAGGATTCATTCCTGCGTGGCGGTTTTTTATTTATACTTGTTTTTACTCAAAAATCATAAATAAATGAGCTGAAAACGGCTAAATTTAATTTTTATGTTAATTCCTTATTTGTTTAAGACATTCATTATTTAACATAATTAACATTATCGGCCTTTTTCTTGACCTCTCTACTTTTTTATTTTCACGTTTCTTTTGATTTTTTTTGATTTTTTAACGTTCTTCAATATTCTGTGACAAGCATCTTGCTTTCACATCAGCAGAACAAAATAATATTATTTTTAAAATAAAAAGGAATGTTTTAATGAATCTAAAAAACCTTTTAAGCCCTAAGTTAAGCCTAATCTTATTGTTAGTTTTTAAAACTACACCTACTTTTTCTATAGGTTTTGGGGGACGCTACGTTTCTGCCCCTCATTTTTCGGTTTCACATGCATCGGTTTCACATGCACACGTTTCAGGGCCACATGTCTCAGGGGGACCGCATTTTTCTGGCGGAAGTCATTTTTCAGCACCAAGCCACGTACGTTCTTATACTCCCCTCGTTTCGGTTCGCCCCCCCAGCTCCACCTCATATAACTGCGCCTGTGCATGTCGCAATGCCTCATTTTAATCCGGCAACTACCTCTCATTTTACCGCCCCACCTTCAATGCCATCCATTCCTAATTTTACAAATCTCCCCATGCCTTCTTTACCCAGCGTTCCTAGTGTTGCCACACCGCAAATACCTACAATTCCAAACATAGCTCATGCTCATGTTGAAGCTATTCAAAACTGGGTACACTCTCTAGAAGAACGTTTAGAAAAAATTGAATTTCCTCAAGTTCCTGAAGATCAAAGACGCCCTGTGATATATCCAAGAAGACCGATGATGGGTGTTTTTATCATACCTAGTTCTTCAGCATCTTCCTCTTATAATCCAGAAGAAGCGGAAATCGTATATCCTCAATACGAGCAAACAAGAGCTGCCATCTTAGCTGAAATAGCAAGGCTTAACGCACAAGAGCCGGTCATAGTTCAATTAATATCTCAATGTCTAGAAGCAAGTCCCATCTTCGCAAATAGGTTTCAGGAGATTATTCGAAATTTATCAACAATAAATGACGCCCCCGTGCCTTTTTTGCATAAGATAATTCATTATATGAATGACGATAAAACTGATGTTTTACTTTTATGTAGCATTATTCAAATTTTAAAATTTAATAACCGGTTAGATTTTCTCCAAGCGGTTAATGTTTACAAAGAAAATGCTCTCTTCCAAGCTCTCAGAGATCGAAAATTATTTATCTTGAACGCATTGTTAGATTTTCATCCAATCTTTAATAGAGATGCTAGAAACTGCCTAAATCAACCTCTTATTTTCGTCGCTGGCCAAGCAAAAGATGTTGCAGCAGTTTGTCTATTAAAATCAAGAGGGGCTTTTGAGTTTGTAGATTCTAGAAATCCTAGTGAAGATCCTTCCGCTATTGGTGGCGAAGAAATAGAATATATCTTACATCCATGTGCTGGCGACTGCAGACATTGTTGCGCTATGACTGGTTATAATTGTGAAAGGTTTTGGTGCGGCTTTGCAGATTGCTTCTGCAACTTCTTATGCTGCAAAGGAATAACGTGCGATGATGATGATGATGATGACTAAATTTTATCTAATTAATTTGGCTAATCTATTATTTGTTTAATTTTGCCAAACAACGCAATAAAAAACGAAGAGTATCAAAAAATACTCTTCGTTTTTTATTGGAAATATTTAATTACTATTTTATTTATTAACAGAACAATTTTTAATTTTTTTTGAATAGCGATACATGCAAAATCCTACCGGAATTCCAATCATAATCGGTGAAGCATGGATTAACCGCGTCCAATTGTTATCACCTAGCTTTGTTGTCCATGTAAGATAAATCAAAATGCCAACCGAAATGAAACCAATACTTGCTATAAAGAGAGAACTGTACTTTTTTTTGCGCAAGCTCTGCACAAACACTGCTAGGATAGTAAGAAAAAATGCAATACAAACGCCTAAATTTGTAATGGCAACAAGAATAGTCACGCTTGGAACACATGTAACAAGCAGTATAATTAAAATTCCGTGAACAATAGCTGCGTTCGAAGGCATTCCGCTCGCATTAAGTTTTGATAAAAATTTTGAACGAAATAAAAGTCCACATTTAGCAAAAATATTGATATTAGTAATATTGTTTAGAGCTGCTCCATACGTTGTATTCATATAACTTAACATCATATCAAAAAGAAGAAAGGATGAAACTATAGCCGAAGTCACAGCTGAGAATCCCATAAATTTAGGAAATGCATGAACCCCTTGTGATGCTAGCGCAACGCTACCCATAATCTGTAAAATTCCTAAGTGAAATACTGTATACAATAAGACAGATGTTGAAAATGCAATCAAAATAACCTTAAATACTTGAGCGGTTCCACCTCGAATGTGATGCCCAATATTGCAACAACTTTCAAACCCTAAGAAAGAAAATAAAACTAATGGAATGGTTCCCGCTAAATCGCTTATTCTATCTATTTGATAATCAAAAGAAGAATTCCAAAAAAAATAAATCACTCCGAGCATTACAAGAAGCGGTATTAATTTAAGAAGAGTTATCATGCTTTGTATTTTACCTATCACCCTAATGCTTATCATATTTAAAAGAGTAATGATTAAGATAAAAAAAACGTAAAACACTATTGGATATTCTTTAATAAAATTAAAACCAAGTGGATTAATTAAAAGATCTCTAATTCCGCTAGTAATAGTTGCGACCGTTCCCATGTACCCAAGCAAATAAGCCCAGTTGGCTATAAAGCCAAAATCTTCACCAAGCGCCGCTTTACAATAATTATAAAAACCACCCTCTCCTGGGAAAATTCGCGCTGCATTAGCAATAGTTAAAACAATTGGTAATAATAATAATCCTGCAAGTATCCATCCAAGAAAACTTAAACCGCCTGCCTGTTGGGCCATTAACGGGGGACTTAAATAAATTCCACTGCCAACTATTATATTTATATTCATTAGCACGGCCGAAACAAACGAAATTTTGTGCGAATCTGACATAATTTATCCTTTTTAATTTAACCCTATAAAACAAAAACCCCCGACTTTTTTGGGTCGGGGGTTTACACTTTTTCAATTAACTTTTGCTGTTATGGTGTACACCTATCCCGACCGCAAGTATGGGCAAATACTTGAGAGTTAGAATTAATAGACGCAAAGGTATAATTGATTGATGAAAAACAATCGGAATTTGCAAGAATGTAAATTAAATTTAAAGAGATTGTTTTTTGCATAGTTTTATTTTGCTCAATATACCTTTATAAAAACACCATATTCACAATAGAAGCAAAACTAGCATCCTCTTTTTAGTAAGTCAACAATTAAAATGCGACATTTAATTATCTAATGAATTTAGCTAACCTGTTATTTGTTTGATTTTGCCAACGGCCTTGAAATCCTATTAATGCTTGTTTAATTTCTTTTGGCGCAAGTTGTGTTATATTTATTTACTAATAAAAACAATAATGTTAACGCATGTTAAAAAAGATTAACTAAGGATTAACAAATGAAAATAAAAAATTTAGCTCTTATAATTGTGGCTTGGGGTTGTTTTGAATTAACATCCATCTTCGCTGGGGGTGGCTTTTGGGCACGTCCTTGGCAGCGAGACAATAGCTATGTCATAGAATCTTCCCTAGCAATGGAGCGCGCTACTGCTATTCGCAATAATAATATTGATCATCTGCGCGATAGGGTACAAGCTTTTGAAAGCAAAGTGGCGCACTTAACATTATCTTCGCGTTCAGAAGGCATTTCGGTAGGATCTGAATACAAATTAGAAGGCAACACCATTCTTGGAGAAATAGCTACATTTGAGAATGAAAACATAGTTACACTTGAAATAGTACAAATGGATCCAATAAATTTCTTGAATGTCGCTCAACAAGAAAGGATTAGAGCGTTAAAAGCAAAAGTAGAAGCCATATTGCAACACCTTTCAAACCAATAAATTTTAAGTTAATTAAATTTTATCTAATAAACTTTGCTAATCTATTATTTGTCTGATTTTGCCAAACCCCACAGAGAGTTATAGCAAGAGCGTCGGAAACGTCGCTCTTTGCGTTTTTAAGAACATTCTGAAGTTGTGGAAACATACATTTCAGCGCAAGCGCAACCTGATCTTTTGATGCGCCACCAAATCCCGTAAGCGCTTGTTTAATCTCTTTTGGAGCAAACTCTGTAATGTTCATTTGATATTGATCTGCAAGCAAATATAAAATTCCTCGTAAAAAACCAAGCTTCAAAAATGTTTGAGCATTTTTACCAAGAAAAGATGTTTCCAAAACTATGTCTGTTATTTTTATTTGAATTGCTTTTTGATTAAAGTGATTGTAAAAAATTCCAACCCGCTTTGAAAGTGTATCTTTTGGATTCATTTGCAAATAATTGCATTCGAGAAGATATGTTTTATTTTGTTCGATTTTTAAAATTGAATATCCGGTGAAGTGAAATCCCGGATCAACGCCCAAATATACTCTACTCTCCATTTTACTTTTCCTCTAAATCTCATCCCCGGTCAAATCTATAAATGTTGTGGTTTCGCCGCTAAATCGAACGTAACATGATCCGACAGGACCATTTCGCTGTTTTCCAATTATAACTTCTGCCAAATCTGGAGTTTCTGTATCTTGGTTGTAAATAACATCGCGATAAACAAACATGATTACGTCACCGTCTTGCTCAATAGCTCCGGACTCTCTCAAATCTGAAAGAATTGGTCTTTTATCCATTCGAGATTCAAGCTGACGCGAAAGCTGTGAAAGCGCTAAAACGGGAACATTTAACTCTTTAGATAAAGCTTTAAGAGATCGTGAGATTTCGGAAATTTCCTGTGTTCTATTTTCATATCGAGTGTTACCACGAATTAATTGTAAATAATCAATCGCTACAAATTTAATATCGGAACGCGCTTTGAGTTTTCTTGCTTTTGCGCGAAGTTCCATAATCGAAAGGGAAGGAGTGTCGTCAATATAAATTGGATATTCTGCAAGTCTTGCCGCCGTATTAGTTAGCTCTACCCATTCATCAGAGGTAATCATTGCATTTCGAATTCGTTGATGTGAAATGCCGGATTCTGAGGAAAGCATACGCAAAACAAGTTGTTCTGCTGACATTTCTAAAGAAAAAACGGCTACAGCACTTCCCTGTTTTGCGGCATTCACAACCATGTTCATTGCAAGTGTTGTTTTGCCCATCGAAGGCCTTGCCGCCAAAATCAATAAATCGCCACGCTGCATCCCTGATGTCATTTCATCTAATTTTGCAAAACCTGTTGGAACGCCAGTGATTCCCTCTCGTTGCCCTCGAACATTTGCAAGATGCTGAAACGTTTTCTTCAGCCAAACATCTAACTGCACAAAAGTTGATGCTGTTTTTTTGCTTGTTATCTGAAAAATTTTCTTTTCAGCAGAATCAAGAACATATTCGATTTCATCTTCTTTTTGACTATAACAAGCTGTAAGAATTTCTGATGCGGAATTAATTAAATCGCGCAATATCCGCTTTTCTTTAACAATATTTGCATGCTGAACGATAAAACCTATCGCAGGAATATTTTCTTGTAATTCAATCAAATACTCAATTCCACCTGAGCTAGCCAGGGCACCTTTTTTTTCAAGCTCGTCTTGTAGCGTTAATAAATCTATTTTTTTATTTTTTTGCGAAAGATCGGTAATCGTTTGAAAAATCGCTTGGTGCGATTTCAAATAAAAATCTTCAGATGAAAGAATATCTGATATTAAAGAAAAATTTTCGTCATTTAAAAGTATAGAAGCTAAAACAGATTTTTCGGCTTCAATGCTTATCGGTAAATTTTTACCAAGCGAAGAAGTTTCAAAAAAGTTATTGCCGCCGCCTTTTTTGCTTTGCAAATCTTGCACAATTAACCTTTAAAATTTAGTGCGAAGCAGCTTCGATTACGACTTTAACTTCCAATTTTACTTTAGAACTTAATTTTACTATTACGGTGTATTCACCAACAGATCTGATAGATTTTGTAATTTCGATTTGTTTTTTATTTACCGAAATATTTCGTGCAGCAAGTAATGTAACAATCTCATCTTCATCGATAGATCCATAAAGTTTGCCTTTGTCATTTACTTTCTTTTTCAAAACAAGAGTTGTTTTTTTAAGTAAATCAGCAAGCATTGCAATTCTACTTCCAGCTAAACTTTCTTCGACTTCAATTTTATGGCTAATTTCTTTTACTCTTTCAACATGATTTGCGGTAGCTAAAACTGCAGCCTTTTTAGGAAATAAAAAATTTCTTGCGTAACCTTCAGTTACATTTTTGATTTGGCCTTCTTTGCCTACATTTACTACATCTTTTAACAAATAAACTTTTAACATTTGTACACCTCACCTTTGGTAAATTTAATTCTAAAATTATGAATCAAACTTTATCACAAAAATAGTTAGGCTACAAACATTAAATTCGTTTTTTTAGCTCTCTCTTTGATAAAATTTTTAGATCATAAAGAAGAAAGATAATACCTGATGCAAGAATGAATAAAGAGTAAAAATAAAACACAGTCTTTTCATGTCGCAAAAAAGTTATCCACCCAGATTTTGATGGCATCCAATAAAGCGGAAAGACTCCTAATATGGTAAATAAAAATGATGCAAAAATTAATTTCAAAAACATTCGTGAAGAATCATTTTTATTTATAAATTTAGCTTGCAATATTACAAAAACTGCAATAGCCAAAGATAACATTGCAATTTGCCGACCATTAACTTCTACATAGTCATAAAGTTTTAACTCTGCTTCATAATTTTCAATAACATAAAAAAAACAAAAACCTACATTAGAAATAAATGCAAAAATACCTGCATAAAAAGGAAGTTTTAACAATGGACAAATTTTTAAATAATCGAAACCAATTATCGATTTCCAAACAAAAATCCATCCAACAAATCCAAATGAATAAATCATCAAAGCCAAATAATCAAAATTAAACATATAAATAATTCCTTAATTAAAATTATTAATACAAAACATATTATTAAAGTAATTTTAAAGGTTTTAAAATTACAAAATCAAATATCTTCGTTAATTTTGAAATTTTGTAACTCCACTAAAATCTATATAAATAATTGAAACTCCTAATTTAGCGGATTTGAATGCTGCGTAATTTGTCATAAGTTTGCGCAAATATGAACAAAACCAATCATCATCAACAAAAGCTAAAATCACTTTATTTTGTTTAGTTGCAAAAGGTATAAGCTGCTTATCGTTTTGCCAAAAAAATTCGCTACAAATGCGAGGAATCCCCTCACAATTATCATTTAAAACAAATGTTTTTGTTGAACTTTTACCTTTACTTAACGCAATTTTATTTTTTAAGAAAAAATCCGCAGCGAAATTAAAATATGTTTTCCAAAATTTAGATAATTTTTCACCAAACGGCATCATAATGGTTTTATCATAAAATTGGATTATGCGACCTTGTTCTATGACATAAACAGATTGAAAATATTTTTCACCTTCTTGCCGTTTTGCTCCGATAATCAATTTTTGCTTTGGTAATAATACTTTTTCTACTAGATTTAAAACTTTTAAATCATAATTTAACACAAATGGAAACATCGACTCTGGTGCAATAATTATTTCATTTACATTGTTGTTATACAGCCTTTTATCGCTGTTTAAATATTTTATTTTACAATAAATATCCCCTGCTAATTCTGCTCTACTTTTATCTAAATATTGTGAATGCGGTTTTAAATATAAAAAATCACAATTTATTTTTTCTTTATAACTTCCATTAAACGGCAAAAACACCCATGAAACCATTTTTAGAAAAAATTTAAAACTTGATAAAGGAACAACCGGCAAAATAAAAGGATATCTAACATTCTTACCAATAATGCGGGGAAAATAATCTGCCAAAAATAAAAAATACAGGTACCAACCGAATAAAAATATAAAAATCTTCAATGCTCTATTTTTAAATTTGTCTAAAAACAATTTAAGTAAAATAAAGAAAAAGCCAGCGGTAACCGCCATCAGCAAAACAAGCACAAAATAAATTAAAAATGCTATAAACTTACTACAATCCGCTTTTGTAGAAATCAAAACATAAACCCAAAAAAGATTCCCCCCAAAGGCTAAAATCCCCCACCCTAGCCCAACGTTAAATAATCTTTTTAGATTTAAGTTACGTACAAAAAAGCTATAAAGTGGAAACAAAAAAAACAAGATACAAAACCCACAATAATCAGCAACCCAATAAGATAAATTAAATAACGCTGCGGAGAGTAAAATACGAAGTAAAAAGCTCATTTTCTTCTGATTTTGCATCTTTAAAAAACACACAAAAAATTACACATAAATTTTCTTTTTCTTTGGTCAAAAAAACCGATAATAAAAACTTATTTTTTACTTTTGGCAAATTTTCAATTTTAATTTGGCAACTAACATCATTTGCAATTTTATCAAAAAATTTATCTTTTTTATTTTTTATCTCTTCAAGCACACCTTGCCCATCCCAACTGATTGCCCCTTCTTTCTGCAAGATTTTTTCAACTTTTGCAAAATCTCTTTTTATTATAATTAAGGTTTTATCCAAGATCATCTCAGTAATATAAAAATTGCGATAGAAAGTCTCTCGCTCAAAGCATATTTGATATGAATAATTAATTTTTTGAAATGTTATCAAAGAAAGCAGTGCTAAAACAGCGCTAAAAATTAAAACATATATTAAAACAAACGCATCATTTTTTTTACAAAATTCGGTTTTGCAAAGAAACATAAAAAATATGCTCTCCCCTTTTTTCGAATTCTAAAACAACTTTCAAGCCCAAAATGTTTTTTTGCTCAGACGCAATTATCGGAATAAAACTAAAATTTTTTACATTGTAAGATAAAGTATTGCTACTTTTATCAACCCATTTTTGCGTACTAAAATCATACATTCCCTCGTACTTGATTAGCTTTTTATCTTTTATATCAAAGCCCAAATCTTTAAAACTTAAATTTAACTTTTCATCCAAAAATTTTTTCCTAAAAACTTTGTTTTCAAAATCCCATTCACTTGGATATTGAGATGCGCTCAAGCAATCTCTAAAAATCAAATCTACTGCCAATTGCTGCGAAATTTTTTGGTCAAGTAAAGATTGCAAAATATCGAGATTCTTACAAAAGAAAAAAAGCAGATTAAAGACAATCAAAAATATAAATACTGACAGCTGCAAATAAATCAAGATTTCAATTAATGTAAAAGCTTTTTTACTTTGCATTATTGGCCATTTTTATCTTATTTGATTCCATATTTTCTCTCACCAAATCAATTTGCTTCATACTATTATCTATTGAATATTTAATTTTAAAAATAGACAGGTAAATGTTACCAATACCAAGCAAAATGAGTGATAACACAAAAATACAAATCAATAGCTCAATTAATAAAAATCCATTTTTTGATTTTTTAACCATAAATAATTTCTTAACAAATTTTTATATTTCAAAATTAAAAAACTAACGTAAAGAATAATTATTTAGGTTTATAAAATCCACAATATTGACTTTATTCCGATTAACCAACTAATTTTGATGAAGTAAAAAAACAATTAAAATATAAAAATAGGAAAATAAAAATGAACAAAAAAGTCTTAATTATAATTTTTTCATTTTTTAGTTTTGCTTTAATTTTTGAATTTTGCATTTTAAAAAGATTACAAGCAGATCCAACTGAAGATTTGTCCACAGTGCAATTTGCACCTGAAGATGAAGCAAAGATAAAAGAAGAATATAAAAAAATGTTCGGAGCAGACTTATCGGAAGAGGATTTAAGAGAAGCCGAAAAATTCATGCAAGATCCGGCAAATCTGCCAATAATCGAAGAAATAGCCAAAGGAATAGAGCAAGAAATACAAAAGCAGCAAGAAACAGTAGCTCCAAAAGAACCTGAAATTATCCCCCCCCAAGAACCACAAGGAACAAAAGAAGATGTTGAGGCTGAAAAAGAACCTTCTGCTGACAAAGAAACTTCAGAAGAAAAAGTTGAAATACCACAAGATAAAAAGACTAACTTTTTACAACCCTGGAAACCTGTAGTAAAAAAAGATAAAGATGCGGATAAATTAAAAAAAGAAAAAGATACCCCAAAAACCCCCGAAAAACCTTCCCTTCCTAAACATAAAAAAGAAGCTTTCGACTTTTACATCGGTCAGTTTAAAAATGCATTAGCATCAGTCAAATCAAATATTGCAAATTTAGATGTATACAAAAGAAGCCGATTAAAGATTTTTGAAAAAGAATTAAACAGCATAAGTACGTCGATGGGGTCAATCCAAAATGACGAGATTTATCAAATATCTTTTTTTAATGCCAAATTCAACTCTTTAAGAAGTAAAATTTTAGAATTTTTAAATGAGTTAAAATCAATCGATCAAGATTTTCAAATTTCAGCAATGCAAATAACAATTACACCGCCTATATCCAAAGAAGAATTATTAAAACAAGAAGCTGGAAAAGAACAAAGCTTGCCGACCGAGAGAGGTAAAAAAGAATTTAAACCTGCATATGAAAGAATTAAAAAAATTGAAGAATCCGCAAAAGATACCTCTATTAAAACGCAAGAAACGCCCAAAACAGAAGACGCGGCTCTAGCAACCGAAACATGGTATCAACGAATAATAAATGCTATCAAAAATGGATTTATTACAAGTTGGGATTTTATAAAAAATATTTTTAGCAAAACTGCAATCCCAAAGCAAACCTCGGAACCCCAAACAGTTAAAGTTGCTGTAAATGATCCAACCGATGAATCGATAAAACAATTAACAACACATCCACCATTTGTAGGAAAAGAAATTTTAGATCTCCCTACAAAAAATAAAGCGCCAAAACAATCCGCACAACAAGCCCCTCAACCATCAACTGAAAACATTGTAAAAATGGCTTTAAATCGAATCCGAAAAACGTTAGAACGATATTTACCTATTTTGGATAAAGAATTAAAAGAAGTAATAAAATTTTCCAAACCAAAAGTCACAGAAACTAAAAAAGAAGTTGAACAAAAAATAAAAGCGGCTGAAGAAAAACGAAAAGCGCGTGAAAAGAAAACTCCTTCTTCTGGATATTATAATTATCCTTCTTACTACTCTAGTGGATCTCCTGGAGGCTACAATGCTCCTTCCTATGGTGGTTATGGTAGTGATTATTATGGCGGAAGTGGCAGCTCTTATCCTTCTTACAGTAGCCCAAGTTACAGAAGCGGAGGATATTCCTCCGCTTCTCCTTTTGATGATAAAGAATCTAAAGACAAAAGTCCCAAATCTCCAAAAGATGATAAAACATCGGTAGGTGGTAGCATAGGTCAATTACCAGCAGCTGCGGATAAAAACGCAAAGGAACTCAAAAAACCTGGTATTGGTGCATTATTGCCAAGAGAAAAAGAAGTTAGCGACGCTGAACTAGCGGCAACAGAAAATGAATTAAAAGAAAAAATTTTAGAATTGATTTCAGAAGCATCAGAAGAAAACTCTGATATCAAAACTTTATTAAAATCTGCTGAAACTAAAGCTGCATCAGAAAAAGAAGAAACTGAACGAAAAACAAAAATCGATAACAAACTAAAAATTTTACAAAAATTAGAAAAGAAAATATCTAAACAACAAAGTAAATTAGAAAATCTACAGAAAAAGTTTAAATCTGCAAGTCATAAAGAAAAAACTGAATGGCAAAAAGAAGATAAAAAATTTCAAGAAAAATATGAAAAATTTCAAAAATCACTTCAAGAGTTAGGCGCATCTTTAAAAGAAGCTAACGAGAGAAAAGCAAAAGAAGCTGCTGCGCCAGTTGCACTTCCAGTCGTAGCACCATAAATCACAGCATAAAAAATAAAAAGCGGCGTAAGAATAATTTTCTTACGCCGCTTTTTGTTGAGTAAATTTATTTATTTACAATTTCATCACATCGACTACAAATTCCATCTTCATGTTTTGTCTCACTCCACTGCCAACAGCGAGGACATTTTACACCTTCGGCATGCTCAACTTTTAAATAAATCCATGGTGAACTTGTTTTTGATAAACCTTCTGAATGTAAAACTCTTTGAATTTGCGAAACAATAAATAAATCTTTGAAAAACCGTTCGACAATTTCAGTTTGCTGTAATTCCAAAATAAAATTTTCAATCATATTAGCTTGCTCATTTTCCAAATCTAGATAAAAAGTTACTTTAGCCTCGAGCGAATGACCGATGATTCCTTCCGCACGCTTTTCTTCCAAAGATTTTAAAATAGTATTGCGAAGCTCTTTAAGTGATTCCCATTGTTTTTCTTTTGTCATTTTAAACAACAATGATTCTTCACTATCTTTGGAATAAGCGGTTGGAACTTGGGAAAATTTACCTGCAGCACTTGATTGAATTTTTAGCGCTTCCCAAATATCTTCAAAAGCCATCAAATCTTGCAAATGAATCGAATCTTTTTTGTCTTTTTGGTAAGCATCTGAAATCTCTTCTGCCAAAAATGAAAGTATTGGCGCCATTAATCGTGTCATAGAATCTAAAATATAATAACAAACCGTTTGTGCAGATTTACGATTAAGCCCATCTTTTTTATCTGTATAAAGCCTATCTTTTGCAATATCCAAATAAAATGCGCTCAAATCGTTTGCGCAATAAGCACTTAAATTTTGAGAAATTTTGATCAAATTATAGTTTTCATAAGAATCTCGAATTTCTTTTTCAACTTCGCTATGCCTTGCAAGTGCATATTGATCTATTTTAAGCATCTTATCAAGCGAAACTGCATCTTTTGCAAAATCAAAATCATACAAATTTGAAATCAAAAATCTCGATGTGTTTCTAATTTTTCTATAAACTTCTGAAACATTTTTCAAAACAACTTCGGACAAAATCATATCTGAATCATAATCACAACTTGCTACCCAAAGTCGCAAAATATCTGTGCTATATTTGGTAACAATATCAAAAGGTGCTATAACATTTCCGACCGACTTCGACATTTTGTGCCCTTTTACATCCACAACAAATCCATGAGTTGCTATAGCTTTAGTTTGCGCCATATCATTCATGATCATTGAACAAAGCAGAGAACTTTGAAACCAGCCTCTGTGTTGATCTGAACCTTCAAGATATAAATCCGCTGGAAACTGTAAATTTTTTTCCGATTTATTTTGCAAAACTGCAAAACTACTTACACCGGAGTCAAACCAAACATCCAAAATATCTCTCTCAAGATCTAAATTTTCAAAATTTGAAGCATCACCGCAATGAGGGCATACAAAATCCGATGCTAAAATCTTTTCATCGATCAAAGATTTCACAGTCATCTTATCCCAAAATTCAATTCCAATTTTTTCAACTTTATCCGCAACTTTTCCAATCAATTCGCCATTGATAAAAGCATTGTCACATTTTTTGCAAAGAATTGCGGCGATTGGCACACCCCAATTTTTTTGACGCGAAATACACCATTCTGCCCTACCACCAATTGTTGCTTTAAATCTTAATTTTCCACTTTCAGGATAAAAATCTATTTTGTCTGTTTCTTTGAGTGTTTTTTCGAGTAAATTATTTTTTTGTAAATTGCAAAACCATTGTTTTGTTGCTCTAAACATTAAGCCATTGTGACATCGCCAGCAATGTGGATATGAGTGTTTTATAGAGGCTTTATGAATTAATCTACCAAGTGACGCCAACTTTTTAATTACCCAAATTTGGCCATCAGTTATAACCATTCCTTCTAACTCTTTTGGATTTATCTCAGATGAATATTTTCCATCAACAGTCAAAGGAGAATAAATTTCAATGCCATTTGCAACAGCTAGAAGGTAATCTTCTGGTCCACACCCTGGCGCCATATGCATACATGCAGTACCATCTTCTAATGTTACAATTTTATCATGCAAAATTGGTACTTCTAAATTATCGATAAATGGATGTCCTACTTTTTTAGTAGCAAAATCTGTTGTATTAACTTTTGCTAAAATTTTCTTTTCAATTCCAAGTTCTTTGCAAATATTATCCGCCAAAACTTCTGCTACAAAAAACGCTTTGTTATCTTTGCCTTCAAGTAAAACATATTGTGCATTAGGATTTAAAACCACAGCGCGATTTAATGGAATCGTCCAAGGAGTTGTTGTCCAAACAAGCATCCCGATTTCCAAATCTTTAACATTCGAAGCAACTTTTGAAATTGCATCTGTAGTTAGTGGGAAAAATATATAACATGAAGGGTCAGATCTATCTTGATGTTCGATTTCAGCAGCTGCCAAAACGGATTGACAATGAAAACACCAAGGAACTGTTTTTAATTTACGTTCGATATAACCTTGTTCAACAAATTTTGCAAAAGCACGCAAAATTGAAGCCTCATAAGAAAAATCCATGGTTAAATAAGGATCATTCCAACTTGCAAAAATTCCAAGTTTTTTAAATTCATCTCGCTGAATATTTATCCATTTGGTTGCATATTTTCTGCATTCAGTTTTTATTGCAACTCTATCTAAATTAATTTGGCCTTTTTCTTTAAGTTCTGCGTTAACTTTGATTTCGATAGGAAGTCCGTGACAGTCCCATCCTGGTTTAAAAGGAACATGAAAGCCACTCATTCTTTTGAATTTACAAACTATATCTTTGAATATTTTGTTGAAAGCATGACCCATGTGAATAGAGCCATTTGCGTACGGTGGACCATCGTGAAGAATAAACTTTTCCTTGCCAATATTTTTTTCTAAAATTTTTCCATCCAATTTTTCATCTTCCCATCGCTGCAAAAGTTCAGCCTCTTTTTGAGCTGCGTTTGCGCGGATAGAAAAACCGGTAGTTGGGAGATTAAGCGAATCTTTAAAACTCTTTTTTTCTTCTAAATTGGCCATACATTTTTCCTTTTAAAATTCAAAGTTTCTTGCAACAAAACAAAGATATTTTAACAATTTTTAAAAGGAAAACCAAATTAACCAAAAGGTATTCTATTGCCCCTAAACAAAAAGGAGCATTTCTTTTCAGAAATGCTCCTTAAAATAAATCTATCAATACTTATTAATCTTAATTAAAAGTCTTGTTGTTCCGCTGCTTCGCCGCCACCACACTGTATCAATCTAAGCCTTGCAACTTCTTCTCGTTCAACTTTTTCTCGCTGTTGTGCAAAAATCATTTTTGATCTTTCAATTACATAATCTTCACGAGGAGCTGGAGAGCTTGGAACCGATATTGCTGGTGAAGAATCTCCTGATATGCCACCATTCAACTTTACTCTATTCAACCGATTAACGTAAAGAGGAATAAGACCTCTAGAATATTCTTTACAATATTTAGAACAAATAGAACAAAGCTCCCTTGAATCAAAATTGTATATTCTTAATATCTTATTAAATATTTTGAAATTAGAAACCACACGGGACTCAATAAAAGATATAGGAAAAAAAGGAGCACAGGATAATGTATAAATCATTTTATTTATCTCGTCTTCAATTTGATATTTAGTTAAAACTCTTGAAGAATCTCCAAGTTGCATTAACATCAAGCGAGGAATTTCTGTTTCATTAGGCTCAACTGATAAAAAATCAACGGTCAGATGTTCATTCATCAACTGTTCTACAATCGCTACTTTTTCATCCATAATTCTATTTTTAAATTCAGTAACTAAATCAATTAATGGTTCTATATTACTAAAATAAGGAGCCAAAACATCTATAAGATCTTCTTTATTAAAATTATAAATTCTTAAAATTCTATTAACCAAAGATAAACGAGTTGAAAGTTCATTTGGTGAAAGCATTAGATGATAAGGAGCACTACTTAAAAAGCTTTCTATAGATAATTTTAACATTCTCTCTAAATCATACTTAGTTAATATAAAATCTATTTTACTAGAATCACCCTCTATTAAATTACTAAGCGAACTTAAGGCTGAAAATGTTAATTCGTCTGCAACATTAAATCCTTCTGCAGAAGGAATAGGTAAAAGAGCATCTCTAATAACAGTTATTAATTCTTTTCTTTTTTTGTTCATAATTTCGAATTTAAATCTATCAATAAAAAACTCCAAACCGCGTCTATCACTAAAGTATTGTGCAAAAACGGCTACAAGATCTTCTCTTCTAAAATTAAAATCTTTCAAAATTTTATTAAATGAACATAAAAAATTAAAGGGTGGCATAACTTGATGAGTATGTGTAAAATAATTATCTGGGTAACGATTTTGACCCAATTCAATCATTCTTTCTAAACTTGACCTACTTAATTGAAAATTTCGATTGTTTACATCGCCTTCAAAACAACAATTAAATATGCTTAATGCTTCAGATGTTTCTATCCTATTTTCTTCAACCGACAAAACAACATTTTTAACAGTTTCTTCACTAAAAAGTGAATTCATTGGCAATAAACTCTGAAAATTTATTCCTAACGCTAAAAATAAAGATAAAAATAATTTTTTCATAAAACTCCATTCTTCTAAATTTAATGCTATGTGTAATTTGATTTTAATTAAGTCGCGATTTAAGACGCTTTGTTTAATAGTTAAATAATACACTTATTCTACTATTTCTATAAAAAAACTCTAGATACCCTACCTCATTTTTTACAGAAAACAGCAAAAAACCATTTAATTTACGATGATAATTGAATTTCGCTACAGATTAAAATACAAAATTTGGCATTTTTTGCATTTTTACAAATCTATTTAAATTTTAGAAATATTTAGAAATCAAAATTAAGAACATTCATTTTAATCAAGAATCAAATGCTTCTGATGAACGACCATACTGCGGCAAGTTAGCAAATACACCCGATGCTCTTCCATCTGAAGCCCGTAAAGCTAGTTTTTCTTGTGCTAATTGATTAAATATTTTTGCATTTCTTACTAATGTATTTTCTTCTGCCAAAGCATCTAATGCAAGCTTGCGCTGCAAAAAAGCATGCTTTTCTCTTGACTCAAGTACAAAAGGATCCTGTCCTGGAATGGATCTTGGTTGAGACAGCGGCTCTGCTGATTCAACATTTCTGCCTACACATAAGCTTAAATTATAAACAAGTCCAGGTAACATGTATGAATTTCCTTTACAATATCTAGAAAGAACAGCATGAAGATCATTTGAATCAAAACCATAGGTTCTTAATTTTTTATTTAACAACCTTAGCTCGGTTATGACAGCCCCTTCAATTAAATCGATTCGAGAAAATGACGCGATAGACAATTTCATGATAATTTCATTTAACATAAATCCAATTTGCTCTGACCTTAAAGGCCTCGATACCTGCGCTTCTGGTAAAACATCTAAATCATTTGGATCCGTAGATAAAATAACCGGAATACATCTACTAATGATTTCTTCAAAAATAATTCTTTTTTCATTAATAATTCTACGTTTAAATTCGTTTATCAAAAATGTCATATAACCTGTATCTTCAAAATAAGGAGATAAAACTTCTTCCAAATCCGTTTGATCAAAATTATAAATTCTCAAAATAAAATTAAATGAAGACAAAAGATTGAAAAAATAATCCCAAGTATGCGATCTACGAAAATATGAATTAGGAAATTTTTTTTCTATTAAACTAAGCATTCTTTCAATGTCTAACTTACTCAATTTAAAATTTATGCTAAGAAAGTTGCCTTGAATACAATCTCTAAACAATCTAAAAGCGTTTGCCTTTTCATCATCCGAAATATTTAATCCTGCTTCTGATGGCATAAATAAAATAATACTTTCAACAGATTGACTAATAACTCGCCGAACCTCTCTTCTTTTATCAGTTATAATATTTTGCTGAAATTTTTCTATCAAATCTTTCAAATGAATTCTAGCAGATAAATTACATTCATTACCCAAACCATAAACAAAAGCCTCAACAAAATCTTCATTTATAAAATTAAAATCTCTCAAAATTTTGTTAAACGAATTTAAAAATAAAAAGAAATATTGATCACAATGAGTATGTTCCAAATAATTACCAGGAAAACTACTTTTTCCCAAATCAATCATTCTTAGCAAATCAGATCGACTAAGCATACAATCCGCATGTGTAAACCCATCTTTAATGCAATCTTTGAATAAGCTTATAGCTTGCGATATCTGTTGCGGATTTTCTCTTGTTGATAATATAAAATTAGCAATAGTTTGTTCATTAAAAAGCTGAAAACCTGGAAATAAACTTTGAAAATTTAGACCTGAAATTAAAAGCACAAATAAGAATAATTTTTTCATACAACTTATAATTTTTTTTAGAGATAGTTAAATAGAATAAATTTGCCATTGATATGCAAATTACGTGATTTTATTAAAACTTTCAAACAATATAAATGATATTAATAGAATTAATAAAAAAATTATCTAAAAACTTTCTATCATTTTTAAACGATCTTTATATCTCTTTTCGATGTTTTTTTTGGAATGCCACTCTTTTAAAACTATAGAAATAATTTTAAGAGCTTCCTCTTTTGAAACAAAATCTGAAGGTAAAACTAAAACATTTGCGCCATCATGGCAAACAACAAGCTTGGCAACCTGCTCATTCCAACAAAGTGCTGCATAAATTTTTTTAAATCTGTTCGCAGCAATCGACATTCCAACACCAGAACCACAGATCAAAATTCCAAAATCCGCCTTTTTATCTAAAATCTCTTTGCATACTTTTTGTGCAAATAATGGATAATCACTTCGAGTATCATTAAAAGCGCCTATATCACTCCACGCTATCGCAAAATTATCTGCGAAAAGCTCTTTTGATTTTTGAATTATTTCGATTTTTAAAAATTCTTTTAATTCAAAACCACGATGGTCACATCCAATAGATATCTTCATACGCTCCTAATGATTTTGTTTTTTTAGTTTTCTTTTTCTCTGAAAAAAGTTTTTTATCTATTTTATCTTGCCACTCGATCGCACATTGCTTATCTGGTGAACTTATAACCATTTTAAATTTTGCACCTTCTGCAACATACAATTTACCAGTTGTATCTTTAGCCGGAAATTTAAACAAATATGTTCGTCTAAATGAAGAATAAATATCTCCAAAAAACGACATTATTTCTGAAGGAATAGGATCAACTTCTATTCTATCCACTGGAGCTATACGTTGCCCATCTTCTGTCTCAAGATAAAATGTCCAAAGCGAATCTTTGTCTGCAAGAGATCTATTATCTTCATCATAAATCTTTGCATGAATATAAAATGATTTCCAAACACGATTTTCTTCAAACTGACGTCTCATCATTGCAACTTTAAAATTTTCATCTTTTCCATTTTGCCAGCAATAATTTTCTGTATAAAGTTCTCTCATATCATCAGACATGTACAAAATAGAAAATTTTGCCTCGGTTGAAAATTGATCATAAACACTTTGAGATTTTAGATTTTCTGCGACTATGTCTCTATCTATTGCTTTCTTTTCCCCCTGAGGAAACTCATCTTTAGAAACATCGTAATATTTAACACAAGAAGATAAAAATAGACAAACAAAAACAAAACTCAATTTTGCAAAATCAACAACTTTAAAAGAAGACATTGCATGCCTCCGAAATTTTTCAAATTCATAAAATTTATATTTACAACAAGTCGGTTTAGTATACTAAAGTTATACAAAATAATAAAAGCACGACAAAATGAAATAAAAAATTATCTAAAACAAAAGGAAATACTATGAATTTTCTAACTCTTTCCATAGCTTGGAGATACATAAGATTCAAAAAAAAAGATAAAAATATTTCGATCATGATGAAGATCTGTTTTCTTGGTATTTTGATCGGATCTTTCGCCTTAATGATGACGCTCATCATCACAAATGGATTCGAAAAAGCAATCCATGAAAAAATTCAAGGTATAAGCGCACAAGTCATAATCAACTACCCTGCAAATAAACTTGACCCTGCTAGCCTGCGCCAAATGTTTGCAAAAGATTTTTCATCACAGGTCGAAGACTGCAGCGGAGGCAGCGACCGTCAAATAATTTTAAACCATGATAAAAATCAAACTCTAATTTTGCTAAAAGGTGTTGAACCAGCTCATGAACAAAATGTTACTAATATCTCATCCAAAATAATTTCACACTACAAAAATTTAGAAGGGTTATTAAAAGAAAATCAAATAATAATCGGTGAAAAAATTGCATCTGCTTTCAAACTCAAAGTTGGCGATACCGTTTCTGCTTTGGTACCACAAGAAGGTACTAAAACCAAAATTTATCTAAAAAAAGTTAATATCATTATTGCCGGGATTTTCAAAGTAGGACTTGAAGAGTACGATAGCGGATGTGCTTTTTGCAATTTAAAATTTTTAAATGAACTATTCGAAGAACAAGGAGCAGATCAGGTTTCACTAAAACTCAAAGAAGAAAATAAATCTTTTTTATTTAGTTCACTTTTTACATTAAAATTTTATAAAAACTTTTTTGCAAATCTATTTTCATACAAATCGCAAACAGATTTGATCTTAGAAAAAATTAAAAAGCGATTACCTGGATTTAATGTTCAAACATGGCAAGATCTATATCCCGCCCTTGTCTCTTCTCTGAAGCTTGAAAAATATGGAATGTCTCTATTGCTTGCGCTGATAGTTCTTGTTGCAAGTATGAATATGATTTCGCTTCTTTTTATTTTGATCCAACAAAAAAGACGTGATATCGCCATTTTCAAAACAATGGGAATGAATAACAAAAAAATTCAGAATATTTTTCTTGCGATCGGAATGACAATAACATTTTTGGGAACTTCTTTAGGATTATTTTTCGCAGGAATTGCCGGTTATTTACTTGAAAAATATCCAATTTTTAAACTTCCAGATGATGTTTACTATGTTTCACACCTTCCAGCAAGAATGGATATTGAAATTTTTATTGTAGTTTTTGTTTGCACAATTTTGCTTGGATTTTTGGCAACATGGATTCCGGCAAAACGAACAAAGTTTATTAAAATTACAGAAGTTTTAAGAATGGAATAAATTTAAAAACAAACTTCTAATTCATCATCTAAAAATTGTTGTTTCAAAAATATAACAATTTTTAGATCGTTTGTTTCATGTAATTGCCTATTTAAAGAGTCCATTATTATCATGGATGGATTTACTGGATAATTTAAAATTGCAACCAAAAACCAATGATCTCCTGTATTACAAAAAAAGAATGTAATTTTTGATTTATCATTTATAATTTTGTCTTTAATAACATTACAAACTTCTACAATATTGCTTCCTGAAAAATTTGTACCTACTTTATCTATTCTCAAATCTTGTACCGAGCCCCTAACAAAACATAAAAAGTAAAATTCACTTTCATTACAACTTCTATGCAAATTTTCCCAAACACAGCCCATCCCATCATTCTCCAAATAATTAATATTATTTTCATTGGTTGCACTTGGACATAATATTTGAAATGCAAATTTTTTACATATTTCTTCTGAGTAAAAATCTGGTTGTATTGCCGGCAAACCTTTTTGAGCATATGCGCGCACCGATGATTGATCATAAAATTCTTTAAATTTCACAAAATTATAATTTACAGGAGAGAAAAACTTTGAGAATTGTTCTTGTAAAGGAATTTGTTGAGGTTGCTCAACACAATTTTCAATCATCCAAGCATTAAACAAAGCAAAATAACCGCATAACCATCCATTTGGTTGCCTAATACTTCGAACATAAAATATTCTAGGATCTTTAAAAGGATTTAACATTAAAATATTTTCAGAATTAGACCGAAGAGCTTCATTTTCGTCGAATAAACTTGTAAATGTTCGTTGTTGCTCTTGAAAACATTGCTCTAACGCTTGAGATAAAAACTCATCTTCCTTTTGTTTTTCCTCTTTTTTACGCCTTTCATCCGCAATACTCAAAGCTACTGCTTTTGCTATATCATCATCTACTAAAGATTTTTTCAATGATTTTTCACGCTTAAATTTAGATCGCCCAAGCCCCTCGGGCTGATCATTTTCATCTCCAAAAAGCATTTGAGGATTTGAATATTGACTATACAAAGAAAGTTGTCGTGGCGCTTGCGAATTTGGTAAAATTTTAGGCTTTGGAGCATCTACAACTTTAACTTCAGGATCTCCGCATGAACACAAAATTAGACAAAAACCTATTGCCATCAAAAATAAAAATGTTTTTAGATATAAAATCAAATTAGAATTTTTTTTCACAAACAGCTCGTCTTTCAAAAACGCTAAATTATCGTAATTTAATTGATTTTATAAAATAAATAAGTTATCAACAAACGGTAGTATTAAAAATTGTCATAATTTCACAAAAAAGTTAGTTTTTTCAATTTAAAAAAGGTTAAAAATGCTTAAACCAACACTAAAAGATTTGATTTTACAGGAAAACGATACTGTTTTTTTAAGAGCAGATTTAAACGTCCCTCTAAAAATCGGAAAAATCGTAGAAGATTATAAACTTCAATCAATTTTACCTACCATCGATTATTTATTAAACAAAAAATGCAAAATAGTACTAGCATCACACCTCGGACGACCAAAATTAGAAAACAAAAATTTCAATATCGATCAATCACTTTCAACATCGATTTTTATCGATTGGTTTGCAGCAAAAGACTATAAAATAAAATATTTATCAACGATCGATGAAACTCCAACTTTTAACGATTGCGATATTGTACTGCTTGAAAATTTACGATTCTTCAGCGGCGAACAAAAAAGCGATCCACAATTTGCAACAAAGTTAAAGAAGCTTGCAAACTTCTATGTAAATGACGCATTTGCACTGATACATAGAAATGACACATCAATCACTCTCTTACCCGAGCTTTTTGAAAAAAATAAAAAAGCTTTTGGCCTACTCATGGAAAAAGAATTTAACAATCTTCAAAAGATAAAAAATAACCCCAAACAACCATTTATCCTAATTTTGGGAGGTAACAAAGTCGCAGATAAAATTCCTCTCATCGAAGCTTTTTTGGATAAACCACAAGCCATTCGCCCACAATCAATCTTAATCTGCGGCGCTATGGCATACACTTTTCTTAAATCTCAAGGACAAGAAGTCGGTAAATCGTTAGTTGAAATTGCATCACTTGAAATCGCACAAAACATAATGCAAAAAGCCAAAAATCAAAATGTGAACATAATTTTGCCAATCGATAGCTATGGAAGCGAAAATTTGCAATCACAAACAAAAATTTTAATAGATCACAAAAATTTTCCTAATAATTTAGCAGGTTTTGACATCGGACCTAAAACAATAGAAATGTTTTGCAACGAAATTAAGTCTGCGAAAACAATATTTTTAAACGGAACAGCAGGCGTTTATACGCATCCCCATTTTGCAGCAGGAAGCAGAACTATTTTAGAAGCTGTTGCCACAAGTGATGCTTACACAGTGATTGGCGGCGGGGATGGTGTTGCAGCAGCTTTTTTGTTTAATGTCGCCGATAAAATTGACTATCTCTCCACAGGCGGCGGAGCAACTTTAGACTTTTTAAGTAACAAAAACGAAGATTTTGTAGCAATTAAATCTATGCAAAAATAAGCAAAATTTTATTAATCAACCAAAAAATATCAATTTTCACTGTTTTTGATCATTTTCCCCTCACCCTGTTGAACTTTTTACTAAAAACTTTAGCCTAGTAACAAATAATAACAAATTGAAAATTTAAAAGTTGCTTCGTGGGGGCATAAAATGTTTAATTTTAAAAAATTTAATTTAATAATGCTTATCTTTGCATTAGGTATTTCAACATCGATTCCACTTCAATGCGGAAAAAATCATCCATTTTTATCCCATTTAGCGGCGTATTTTGTAAAAACACCTGTAAAAATAGTTCCACAACCATCACGATGGAATTGGAAAACTTTAGCATACGCATCATCTGCCATTGGAATAACTTTAGCAATCGCAGCAACTGTTAGATGGTATTTCACATCCAGCAAAAGTGTATCTAAAGCCGTTGATAACGCGGCCGAGGTAACTAAGCAAGTTTCTGAGTTATTAACAACAATGAAACAACTTGTACCTCCAATCAACACGATTTTACAACAATTTGCCGAAGTTACTCAAGAAGCTAAAAGCTCTCTAAGAACAGGTAATTCATTAATGCAACAAATATCTGGATACAATACTCAAGGTATTATTTCTAGAACGGGTGGTTTGGCTGAATTGGCAAAACCAACAGAAAAACCAACAACAATTAATGGTATAATGGCAGAAACTCAATTACTAATGAAATCACTTCAAGTAACAAATGAACGCTTACAACAATCTTTGGGCAAACCTAAGCCCGATGGTAGTGGAACAGTAGCTTATGAATTAGAAGAAATGCGTAAAGCTGTCACAGAAATGATTACAAACATCAATAAAATGACAAAACGTTACACTTTATTAGCAGGATCACCACAAACATTACAAAAAGATGGTAACCTCGCTGCAAACTTACAAGAGCTAGCCGCAAGTCAAAAACTATTACAAACTCTTTCCGCACAACTTGCCGCAAGAACTGCACATCCGCTAGCATGCCCAGATGTAAGAGCTCAAATTCAAACTGAACAACAAAAAAGAGCAGCTAATAGACAACCCGACAATCAACAAACCTTAGAAAAAAGGTATCATTTATTTGAAAGTTTAATTGCCCAAATTGAAAAAAAACATTCTGCAAAAAAGATTACAAATCAAAAAGCAATACAACTTCTTCTAGAATTAAAACAAATGATTGAAAAATATATATCAGATCAAAAAGAATTAAATAGTTCTTTAAAATTTGAAAGTTTTGAAGGACTAATAACGATAATTTCTAATTACAAACAAATCATTGAATGTGAATCTCAAGAAACTCAACAACCTTCAGCTTAAAACCCGATTTCTCTTCCGAGAATTAGCAAAGAAATAATAAAGTTGTTTTGCAATCTCGCTGACAACAAAATAGCAAATTCCAAGCATTACTATTATCCAAATATCTTTGGGCAGAGGTCGAACAAAAAACAATAATTTTTGACCGACAAAACTGAATGGCAAAACTATTGCTGTTAAAATTGTAAAAGCAGAAATTCCAATCAAAAAAGAACTTGGACGTGTTGCACGAGCAAAAAAATGTGTAGTTCTCAGTGAAAAAATCAAAGCCACTTCTGTAAATGTACTTAAAATGAACCACATCGTTCGCAATCTATCAACGCCACTGCTATAAAATAATCCAAAAAATATAAAGTCAAAAATAGAACTTGCTAATGCCATAATGAGTATCAAAAAGATTGATGCGCTAAGTTTATTTAGTTTTGGTTTTTGCAGCTCTTCGAGATCTATACTATCAGTTGCAATAGCAATTAACGGTAAATCGGACAAAAGATTAAGTAATAAAATCTGAATAGGAAGCATTGGTAAAAATGGAAAAAGAAGAGATATAAGCGCCATCGAATAAAAATTACCAAAATTGCTTGCGATCGTTACTTTGATATATTTATTAATATTTGAAAAAATTGCCCGCCCTTCCTTGATGCCCTTTATCAAAACAAGCAAATCTTTTTTGAGCAAAATAATATCAGAAACATCTTTTGCCACATCTATCGCACCTTCAACTGCAATACCAACATTTGCAGCTTTAAGCGCAGGTGTGTCATTCATTCCCTCACCCAAAAAACCTACTTCATATTTTGCTTGCAGCGATTCAATAATTTTATACTTCAAGCTAGGAGAAATTCGTGCAAAAACAGCATACTTCTCGCACGCTATCGCAAAATCTTCCTGTGATAAATTTTCCAAATCTTTTCCTACCACAGCAAGCGAATCATCGGAAATTAAATTGATATCTTTTGCAACTGCGCAAGAAACATCTTTCGCATCACCGGTGATAATTTTGATTTTTACGCCCAAAGTTGCAGCTAGAGTTGTAGTCTCTTTTGCTGACTCTTTTATAGGATCATAAAAAATAAAAAATCCAATAAATTGCAAGTCTTTCAAATACTCTAATTTTTTAGAATCGTTATCAATTTTTTTAATAGCAATTCCAAGAGTTCTTCTACCATTTTGACCGAATTTGTTTAATTCTTTTTCAATCGATTCTTTGGAATAATTTTTTAAAAAAGAACTGCAAGAATTTAAAAGCAGTTCTGCTGCGCCTTTAACAATTAAAAATTGCTCTCCTTTTTCATTTTGCACTTCCACACTGCTTTGCATTTTTACAGGATCAAAAGGATTTTCAGCAATCAATTTAAAATCTTCAACTTTAGAAATTAAATCTTGTTTAGAATAATTAAAAATAGCACTATCAAAACCTGAAATGGGTTTTGTTTTGTTTTTTAAATACGAAGAACTTAATAGACCCTTAAATAAACATTCATCTTTATTTTCTGCAAAAACATCTTCCAAAATCAAAATATTTTCAGTTAATGTTCCGGTCTTATCACTACATAAAATTTCAATATCCCCCAAATCTTGAATAGATGATAATCTCTTCACCAAGACATTTTCTTTGGCCAAAGCAAGTGCACCCTGCGAAAGCGCAAAAGTAACAACAGCGGGTAACGCTTCCGGTACAATCCCAACAAGCAAAACGATAAAAAAGTTTGCAAAATCAATAAAATTTGCACCGCCTTTTATCCAAACATTCATACCAAAAATAAGTAAAATCGTAGAAACCGCCAAAACTAAAACTATTTTGGAAAACTTTGCAAGCTCTCGTGCATAAATACTTTCACGTGAAATGTTACTAACCAATTTTTCGATTTCCCCAAACTCACTATTTTTACCAGTTGCCACAACAACACCGATGCCACTTCCAGAAACTACCGTTGAAGCTGCAAACAAAATATTTTTGTATTCAGAAACATCTCTTTGCTCAGTTTCACCATCAGCGATTTTGGCAACAGGAATAGATTCACCAAACAAAACAGATTCATCTGCAAAAAGATTTTTAGATTCGATAACACGAATATCTGCCGGAACAATATTTCCAGTTTCAAGTAAAACAATATCACCCGGAACTAAAAGAGTTTTATCAATACTTTGAACATTACCATCACGCATTACTTTGGTAGTAAATTTGAGAAATTTTTTAAGATGTTTAAGCGCTAAATTGGCTTTTGCTTCTTGATAAAAACTAAGAAAAACATTAAAAAAAATAAAACTTAAAATAACAAAAAAATTAATATGTTCACCAACAGCAAGAGATAACAAAGCAGCAAATACAAGAAAATATAAAAATGGAGATTGAAATTGTTTACATAAAAGATTTAATAAACCAACCTCTTTTTCTTTTATTTCATTAAGTCCATAAATTTTTAATCGATTAGAAGATTCATCTGACGATAGACCATTTTGAGAAGTTTTCAACACAGATAATGCTTCCTGCACAGAGCAGGAAACCCATTTATTACTCTCCATTTTTTCCTTTTAGTTGAAACTTAGATTATCGCACAAAATCCTAGAAGCATTGCAGAATTTTTTAAAAGTGATTTTGAAAAATCTGATAACTCTGATTTTGGTTCAAAAATAAATAATCCATGATTTCCATGTTTTACATTCCAAGAAAACATTTGTGGATTTTCTATTCCAATATCTTTTGCAATTTTATGAACTAAAACAGAATCATGATCCGCAGAGTTTTTACGTTTTAAGCTATCTTGAAAATAACTTCTCACCTTTTTATTAAAATCCAAATTTGTAATCGCTTCATGAAATGAATTTGGATCTTTCCACAAATCTTCTGCTGCTTTAGAGCAATGATCCTGATTTGAATAACCTGCAACACCAATTAAATGGTCGAAATCTGGATTGTCTACAAAATAAGCCGCATGCTTTAGACCAAAGCAATCTTCGTGCCCTAGATAATGAAGTAATATTTGAGGTAAATTTTGGACTTCGTGATGAAGTAAAATCTTGCTTGGAATATCGGTGACCTTCTGTAATAACCCTTGTTCCATTGGTATATTTGCTTGTGTCATATACCCTCCGCCAGTAACTGTTGAAATATTAATAAAATATATTTCTAAGGTATACATTTTTAGATAGCGAAGCAAGCAACAAAAAATCTAGCAAAAAAGCTTTTAGAAAACCTACAATAAGCCACTTACAATATTGGAAAAGCCCATTCCATGAGATGCTTTTAGTAAAACTAGCGAATTCTCCTCTAGCATACCTTCTAAAATTTTTAAAGCTTCTTGAGAGTCGGCAGCAAAATCAATTTTTAAAGTTAAAGGAGCTGTTAAAGAAATCTCTTTTGCTCTTATTCCAACCAAAATCAATCGATCTATGTTTGGAGTTTTACAAAGTGTTCGCCCTATTTGCCGATGCCAGTACATTTCTTTTTGCCCAAGCTCAAGCATATCTCCCAAAACTGCAATTTTTAAACCTTTAGCTTTCATCTTATTAAATGCAAGCAGTGATTTTTTCATACTTTCAGGACTTGCATTGTAACAATCATTTATTATTATTCCTTTGTTATTTTTCAAAACGTTTTTTTCAAAACGCCCACTTACAGGTTTAAAATTTTCAAGACCTAGTAATATTGCATCCGCAGAAACTTCTAAAACTTTTGCTATGGCCGCAGCAGCAAGGGCATTATGAACCAATATTTCATTATCAACATTCAGATGAGCTGGGAATTTTTCATCATAAATATTTAAAACAAATTTTATTAGACCATTACCACTTTCATCCCAAATCAGATTAACTTTACTTGCGCGAATATTATTTTTGCGTTTAAAACCAAATCGAACTATCGGATGTGAATAACTAAATTCATCCAAAATATCTTTATCACCAAAAATTATTCCGACATTTTTTGAATTAAAGTTTTTAAATATTTTGCGTTTTTCACGAGCAATTGAGGATAAATTTCCAAGACCCTCTGTATGAACATGCGCAACTGTTGTTATAAGCGCAATTGTTGGATTTAAAATATCAACAAGTCTATCCATTTCACCAACACTATTGATACCAAGCTCAAAAACAGCAACTTTTGCACTTTTTTGGATTTTTAAAATATTAAGAGGTAAACCAATTTCATTATTTTGATTTTTATAGGAAGTAAAATGTGGAATATTTGCAGCAAAAAGTATCGAATCGATCATTCCTTTTGTTGTAGTTTTACCAACCGATCCGGTGATACCAACCACAGGAATATCAAAAGAATTTCTCCAATATTTTGCCATTTCAACAAGTTTTTTGTATGTATCATCAGTTGCGATAATCAATTTATTTTCTAATAAATTTTTTGGAAATTTATCTAAATAATCGATTTTATTTTTTTGAATGATTAAACCGATCGCACCATTTTGCAGCGCTTGAAGTAAAAAATCATGACCATCAAATTTATCGCCTTTAAGCGCAAGAAAAATTTCGTTTTTATTAATTGTTCTACTATCAATGGATACTGCAAGTTCACTATTTTGCAAAAAAGAAATTTTATCAAAAGATTTTATTTTATTTGCAAGGCCAAAATAAACATCGTCAGATTTGAAAACATGATCAAAAAATTGATTATCCAAAATCATTTGCAACTCCAAACTTATTTTTATCTAAATAAACATAATGTTCTATATTTTTACACAAAAAAACTATGTCGTAAATTAAGAAACAAACCGATTGTTTTTGATAGATTTTATTGGGATTTTGAAAACACTTAAAGTTTGACAATAAAAGAATGCTACTATTAACTTTCTAGTTGATTTTGTTCTATTAAACACTATAAATATTTTTGGTTAAAAAATTATGAAACGCGGTATTGCAACATTTACGTTAGATTATGGAACTTGTCCTCGTTGGCTATTTGAAAGAATGGTAAAACTAGGACAGGAAATGGTCCGTGTTTTAATAGACGAATATGGCCCTAATGAATTTATTGCACGTATAGCAGATCCTGTATGGTTTCAATCTTTAGGCACAGTTTTAGCATTCGATTGGAATGCAAGTGGCTTAACAACGATTTTAACAGCCGCTCTTAAAGAAGCTATTCGCGGACATGAAAAAGAATTAGGAATATTCATCTGCGGCGGTAAAGGTAAAACATCGCGAAAAACTCCAGATGAAATAGCTCTTTGGGGCAAAAAACTTTACCTACAAACAAATCAAACTGAAAATCTTATTTATAATTCAAAGATGAGTGCCAAAGTTGATAGTGCTTTAATCCAAGATGGATACCAAATTTATCATCACGCTTTCTTTTTTTCCAAAAAAGGCGCGTGGGCGGTGGTTCAACAGGGAATGAACACAGGCAACCAAACCGCAAGAAGGTACCACTGGAGCTCTGAATCTGCAAATGATTTAATTATTGAACCACACAAAGGAATCGTATCGGACCTGAAACTCAAATCACCGGTATTAAATATGACAGCTTTGACAAGTCAACAAAGTAGAGATCTTTCTGTTGATATGGTTGATGCCGGTTACAACTCTGTTATTAAAGACATTCAATTACTTCGCAAACATTCTTCGCGACTTTCTAAAATGATGAGCTTTTCAAATGGCGAACATCAATTATCATTTCTCGAGTTAGCAAATACCGAATTCACAAAACATCCTGTTATCAATGAAGATTTTTCGAAAAGTTTATATTTGGAAAAAGTGCTCGCAAAAGTCTGCGCTAATAAACCAAAGACATACAAAGAGTTAATTGCGCAAGAAGGCGTTGGTCCCAAAACAGTCAGAGCACTCGCACTTGTCGGAGAAGTAATTTATGGAGCCGAACCATCTTACAAAGATCCAGCTCGCTACAGTTTTGCTCATGGCGGGAAAGATGCGACGCCATACCCTGTAGATAAAAAAACATACGACCAAACAATAGAAATATTAAGAAAAGCTGTTATAAAAACTAAATTAACACCGAATGAAAAAAATAAAGCTATAACAAACCTTATTAGCGCAACAAAATAATAGGAAACAAAATGTCATTAGAAAATTGTAAAATTGTTACAGGAGCAGTTCTCATTTTAAAAAATAATAACAAAATTTTGCTTTTTAAAAGAAACATTCCAAACAAAATTGCATTCGGTTTCTTTTGCTTACCGGGTGGAACGGTCGAACATAATGAAACTATCAAACAAGCAATTTGCCGGGAAGCTGCTGAAGAAATTGGAATTACAATTCTTGAAAATGATCTATCTATTGTCCATGTTTTACGATTGCGCGAAAAATATGATAAGGAAACAGGTATAACACAACAAATCCTAATGCTCTATTTTGTTCAAGCAACCAAATGGGATGGAGAACCTCAAAACCTGGAACCTCATAAACATGCTGAGTTAGATTGGTTTGAATTCGATCACTTACCACAAAATACTTTTCACTTAAACATGTTCGCATTGCAAGATATTAAGCATGGAAAATTTTTTAGTGAATATGGATGGCTTTAAATAAGCACCTTTAAACATTTCTACTTAAAAAAATAAGCATCTTATCAGCTTTATCACCAAGTTGTTTAACTTTATTCGCAGAAAAAATCCAATTTTTCCAATATTCTGGATTTGTAGATTCTCCATTTTCTAAAAGTGTCATATCTTTTATTAAATTCCCAAAATCTTCATACGCAGAATTTGTTAATTTGTAATAGTCGTCAAAAAAATTTTGTGCAATTTCATATGCTTGTTTAAGTGTAAAGGTAACGTTCTCATTTTCTTCTTTCATGTCGTATAGTTTTTTAATATTATTCACAGAATCAATCCAATCCTCCCATTCAGCTGGATCAGCGGTACCTCCATCAGGCAAAAACATAAGCCCTCCTAGAAAGCTTCCAAAATCGTCTGAATAAGTTTTCCAATATAACTGATCTAAAAAATCAACCATTGTGTTGTACGATTCTTTTACATTTAAATTCATTTTAAATTCTTTTATTTTTGCACAAATTAATCACAAAACATTATTCCAGCTTTATCAGCAAGTTGTTTAATTTTATTTGCAGAAGCAACCCATTCTTCCCAATATTCTGGATTTATAGATTTCCCATTTTCTAACAAAGTCATACCTTTTATTAAATTTCCAAAATCTTCATATGCTGAATTTGTTCTTTTGTAATATTCATTTAAAAAATCTTCTGCAATCTCATATGACTGCGTAAAAGTAAAATTAATAGGTTCATTTTCTTCATTTTTTTTATATTGCTTTTTCATTTTATTTACAGAATCAATCCAATCCTCCCAAAGCGCAATATCAACAGGCATTCCGTCGTTTAACAGTACAAGACAACCTAAAAAACTTCCAACATTGTCTGAATGTATTTTTTCATAATATTTATCTAAAAAATCAACCATCGCATTGTAAGCTTCTTTAACGTTTAAATTCATATTATTTTGTTATTTTTTAGTCCAAAACATTATGCCTGCCTTGTCACCAAGTTTTTTGATTTTATTCGCAGAATCAACCCAATCTTGCCAACATCTTGGATCTGTAGATTTTTCATTTTCTAATAACGTCATACCTCTTATTAAATTTCCAAAGTCTTCATATGCTGAATTTGTTATTTTGTAATATTCATCAAAGAAATTTTGTGCAATTTCATACGCCTGTTTTAAAGTAAAGGTAACATTCTCATTTTCTTCTCTTATGCCATATAACTTTTTAATATTATTTACAGAATCAATCCACTCGTACCATTCAGCAGGATCGGCAGTACTTCCGTCAGACAAAAGCAAAAGCCCACTTAAAAAATTTGCAAATTCATCTGCACGTGTTTCCCAATATAATTTATCTAAAAAATCAACCATTGTGTTGTATGATTCTTTTACATTTAAATTCATTTTAAATTTCCTTAAATTTTTTAGGTTTTAAATTTCTACAAAAACCAGTTTGAGGATCCCAAATTTTTGGTACATCATTTATACCACCGGCCCTTATATTATTATCTCGCACTTTAACCCATATTTGTTTTCCATCCTCCGTAATTTTTGCAAACCACTCGGTTCCATACATATCTTTATCTACAAAATTTACTTTATCTCTTACTACGGACTCTAACAAACTTCTATTTCCGAGAGTATCCATACCTAAATGGCCTGACTCATTTTTAAACATGTGCGTGGCATCATTTTCCAAAAATTTTAAATCTCCTTGCGCCACGTTTTTAGCATCATCAATTGTTGATTTCTTAAAAAAATCTTTTAATTTTCCTTTTCCTACAATTGCCGGCTCTTCTTTTATCAGATCAAGGAGAGAATCTACAACTTTTTCACCATGCTGCTTTTTTGCATCTACTAAAGCATCACTACCTTTTAAAATTTCTCTAATTGGCGTAAGTAATGGCTTCAGTGAGGTTTTGTTCAGAGCTTTAGCAACTTTTTGTTCTTCGATTAAACATTTTGCAATGCTACTGAATTTTCCAAGAATCACATTTTCGGATGTAGGAAGTTTGCTTCCGACTAAAAATTCTGTAATCAAAGCGGTCGATTGCATTAACGCTTGCTCTGGATTTTCATAAACATATTGCGCCGTTTGTTTAGTAAAAGCTTTTAGTGCCTGTTTATATTGATCATATTTTCTCCAAAACTCTTCGGGGTTATCATATGCTAAATTAAAAGCCCTATATGCTTTTGCAGATGCTATGCAAGTTAGATAACCAATTTTGTAGAGGCCTTCACCGGTTTGGACAACAGTATCAATCGGATGCAAAAATGTATTTAAAGCCCCATGTCCAGCATTATAAATTCCAAGACCAACCCCTTTTGAAATAGCCCATGCAACACGAAAAGCAATTTCTCCGCCTAACGCAATATCTTTAGCAATCTCTTGTTGCAAATCAAGAAGGGAATGTGAAAAATCAACAAATGCAAATCCCCGCTCTAGGTTTTTGTTTTGATTAAAAGAAAACGCTTGATCTGAAGAAAAATAGATTGCTTTTGTTAAATTTGAAACAGGAAAGCAATCTTCAAAAGAATCATTAATTTTTGCCGATTCGTTTAATGTATAGACAATTTCTTTGTGTAGCTTTTGAGCAATTGCATTTCCACTAAAGCTCTTCAAATTACTTTTAATATTTTCTAAAGATAATTGTTTTTCTGCTAATGCTGAAAGCTCATATCTTTTGGTTTCTTGCCTTTGAAACGAATTACTTTTAAACGTTTTGGAAATTATTTCTACTCGTTCCTTCAAAATATCTGCTTGTTCAAACTGCTCAATTCCTTCGCAATTCATAATTTTGGCATCATTCGCAGATTGAATAGCCAAATTTGCAACTTTTTTTAATGCCGCATTTGTTTTAGGAGATTTCGAATAATCCTCAAGATATTTGATTTCTTCATCTAAATCAGAATCAAATTTTTGATTGTTTCTTATTTCTAAATGATTTATGCGATTAGTGTTAAACCAATTTTCATGTTTAATTTTAATTTGGTTGTAAGCATCTCGACCTTCTGTTTCAATTTTGCGCTTTTCCAAATCTAAATTTATTTTTTCTTTTGCAACTTTCGCCGCTTCATAAAAAACAGTTTTTGTAGGCGCATAAACAGTGTGCATATTTGAATCAAAACTTGCATGCCTTGCTATTTCCATTTCTGAATTAACAATGGAAATAATATGATTTTGCAAATTTGGATCATTAGGAAATAAAATTTGGACAACTTTTAAAATGTTATTATTTGCATTTGTTATATATGAAGCTTCATACCTTGTTACACAATCCTCTTTTTGATCAATTATAGATTTACTAAAAGCTTCAAGATCTCTGCACTCTGACAAAATTATTTCGCTTAAATTATTAGATGTTTTTTTACACGCATCTATAAAATTTAATGTTAAATCTTTATATTTAACATTATCAGCAATACCATTTCGGAAACGATCGGGAATTTCAAATGCGGGTTTATAAACAATGCGTGAAAGATAATCAAAACATTCGCAGCTCTCGACATGAAGTTCTGGCGGAATATCGCAAACCTCTATACCTTTAGCAAGCAAATCAACATATCTTTCTCCAACATCAACCAAACTTTCACAAAACTCTGCATGTAATTCAGCTTTTTTCGAATCATTATTTTCAAAACAATTTGAAACACACTTTGCCTCTTCAAAAACAATATCTGTTGTGTTTTTTACTTGAGTCGATATCCCAGCAAGTTCTCTTAATTTGGCCGCTCTATTTAAAATATTTGTAAAATTTTTAATCGTTTGTGATTGATTTGGATCTGCAGAAAGTAATTCCAATTTTTTAGAATCAAAACTATGTTCTTTTAGATACAAATCCGCTACTGATATTTCTTCAAAATTTTTTATAGCCAAATTATTTCTAAAATTTTCTGCTTTTGAAACTAAATCCTTAAATTTCTGATCTTTTTCGATTTTTAAATCTTTTATTTCAGCTTCTTTAGCTTGCAACTCTCTTTGTATTCTTCTTCTAATTTCTTTTTTTGATTCTTTGTGCAGCTCTTCATTTGTATATTGATAATAATTTGGATAATAAGGAGATAAGCTATTCTCTGCTCGAGTATTTTGCATAAAAAGCAGCAAGACATTTTGTTGATCTTCAATCGAGCTATGCGAATTGATTTGATTTAGTTGCGTTGGTATTGAATTAGCATCGCTAAATCGATATGAGTCTGAACCATCTCCCTTATAATAAGTAACGCTTTTTCCATCATCAAAAAAGAATGGTCCATACCAATTTGATGCATTAATACTAAAAACAAATATTAATAAAAGAAAAAATACTTTTGTCGTTCTCTTCATAACTTCATACGCATCTTTACAAAATAAACTTTTATATAGATGCGTATAAAATTATCAATTTTAAAAATTTTGTCTTTTAATTTCTAAATCTGTTTTATCGCAGAACCTTCCTTGCTTTCACACCTTGCGCTGGAGCGATTATCCCTGAATGTTCAAGTTGTTCAATTAATCTTGCCGAGCGGTTGAAACCAATTCGATATTTTCTCTGAATCATCGAGATAGAAACTTCGTCAATTGTTTTTACAAAATTTAAAACATCACCAAAAAGTTCGTCTTCTAAATCATCAGCTTTTGATCCATTACCCAAAGCTGATAACTCTTCTAAATCCAAATAATTTGGCTCTCCGCAAGATCGCAAATAATTTGCAAGAGTTTCAATTTCATTATCTGAAACATAAGCACCATGTACTCGTTGCAAATCCGCACCTCGAGGATTGAGATAAAGCATGTCACCTCGACCAAGTAATTTTTCAGCACCTGTAGAATCCAAAATAACTTTCGAATCAATCTTGGAAGTAACGCGAAAAGCAATTCGCGATGGAAAGTTAACTTTTATAAGGCCGGTTAAAACGTCAACCGAAGGACGCTGCGTAGCAACTATCAAATGGATTCCCGCAGCGCGCGCCATTTGTGCAATTCGGGTAATACAAAGTTCAACTTCACGACCTGCCACCATCATAAGATCTGCAAGTTCATCAATCATTACAACAATGAATGGTTCTTTATCTTGATCTAAATTTTGTTCTTCTATTTTTGAATTATAATCGACCAAATTGCGTACTCCCAAAGCAGCCATTTTTTCATAACGACTTTCCATTTGCGATACAACCCATTTCAAAACTAACGCAGCTTTTCGACTGTCAGTTACGATCGGGTACAAAAGATGTGGAATATCTTTGTATGAAGAAAACTCTAGATGCTTTGGATCAACCAAAATAAGTTTTAATTCCTCTGGGCTAAACTTGCAAAGTAAACTTGAAAGCATCACATTAAGCGCAACCGATTTACCTGATCCTGTGGAACCAGCAACAAGTAAATGTGGCATTTTCACTAAATCTTCGATCACAGTATTACCAGCAATATCCACGCCCAAAACAATTGGCAAAGTAAGTTGAGATTGTGAAATATTTTTGCCAGATAATATATCTAAAAATGAAACCGATTCTCGAGTTTGATTTGAAATTTCAAAACCAATTGCAGATTTACCAGGTATCGGCGCAAGAATACGAATACTAGTCGCTTGAAGCACCATCGCAAGGTCATCTTCAAATGCTAAAATTTTACTAATTTTGGTGCCAATCTCTGGAGTGTATTCAAAAAGAGTTACAACTGGCCCTGGATTAATTTGTGTCACTGAACCCTTGATACCAAAATTCAGTAATTTTTCTTCAAGTTTTTTAGCTTTGATTTTACATTCTTCTTCTATCAGCTTTTTATTATTTTTGCTTGTTTCATTTTTAGCTACAGATTCAAAAATTGAGAAATCAGGAAGTTTATAAGATTTTTTATTTTTAACAATTTTTTGCGCTGCAAAAGAATTTTTATGTAATGACATGGCATTAACAATATTTTTGGACAAAACAGAATTTCGAACCCAGTCAAAACTTTTCACAAACGTAATTTTACGTTCGCAAGATCCATTGAACACGGCTGCATCCACGAACTTTTTAATTTGTTTACCGCTAGCTTTCTGCAAAACATTTTCACTGTTAACATCTTGTCCAATACCTTGCCAAAAACTTTCATCCTGATCGACTTTTTCATTTAGACTTGTTAAATCACTACTTTCTGCAGATTTAAAAGAAAAATCACTAGAAGATTTAAATCCAAACAATTTTTTTATAAGTCTAAATGGATACAAAATTACTTTTTTACAAAAATTCCAAACTGGAGAAAAGAATTCGCTACATCGGCCGCCATAAGCTTGCCAAGCGCGTGCAAATAAACTAAAAAAAGATATTTTAAAAAGCAATACTGATCCAACCCAAAGAGTCGCGTACAAAAATAAAAAAGCACCAACATTACCAAATAAAAAATTAAAAAAATTATAACAATGATATCCGCAAAATCCGCCCGGATGACTTTGGGTAAAATCTATTCCGTAAGCAAAAAACAAAGAGCCTAGCGAAATAATCAAACAGGAAAAACCAATTAACCTTCCAAGCTCTGAGCGCAATGAAATTTTAAAAAGCATCAAGTATGAAAAATATGCAAAAAACAAAAAGAACAAAAAAGAAACAGAACCAAAAAGATAAAACAAAAACGCGGCAAGATTAACGCCTATAAAGCCTCCCCAATTTTTAACATTTTGGTTTGCAGATGAATAATTAAATAAAGTATTGTCAAAAGATGAATAAGAAATTAAAGAGATAAAAAGAAATAAAGTAAAAACAATCAAAATCGCCGCAAAGATTTCTCTTTTATAGCTACATACAGCAGTTACAATATCTTTTTTTTCATTTCTACCAAGCATCGCCACATTCTCCTTTTTTACAAAATAAATGAGACTTTCAAATCTGTTTTTATTATCGCCAAAAAGAGTTTAAATATGCAATGATTTGAGCAATCTAGAAGATAAAAAACCAAGAACTAAAGGTTATGATTAAAAGTAAAATGTAGAATGCGAAATACCAAAGTTTATTTTTGAGCGCAAGTTTGTATGACATTTTAAATAATGCATAAGAAATAAACAAACCAACAACTAATGCAGCTAAAAATGAAAATGATAAAAATATTTTTACATTTTCAAATTTAAATAAATCGTAAGTTCCTTTTAAAGCTGCTGCCAAAATTAGCGGAAACTGCACCAAAAAAGAAACTTGAAAAGCACGGCGTGAGGATAAATTCATAAATTTTAAACAAGAATAAGTTACACCAAATCTAGAAATACCAGGAAAAAGTGAAATCCCCTGCACCACGCCTAAAATTGCTGCTTTTTTCAAATCGAAAGATTCAATTTTTTCATTATTATTTTTTTCTTTAAGATGAAGCATAAATAAAACTGTTGCTGTGATACAAAATCCAAATAATAAAAAAAACTTTGCATGAGAATTGATAAACATTTCGAAAAAAGAATGATTTATAAAATAAAAAATAGCCGTGATCAAATCCACCACCAAACCAAGCTTTACAATCTTATAAAAAATTTCAAAAAGATTTTTTGCACGCGCAGCATTCGCTTTGCCACCAAAGCCTAAATTTTTAAAAAGCATCGAAAATGGAGTAAACCAATCTTTAAAAAAGAAAACTAAAAGTATCAAAACAGTGGGCAAGTGAAGAAAATGGTCGAAAAAATCTGGAACACAAAGATATTGTGCAAATTTTTCTTTTAAAATCACAGAAAATAAAAGAACATGCCCTGAACTGCTTATAGGTAAAGCTTCAAAAACAATTTGAATCAATGCATAAAAAATTATTAAAAACATTTTCATCTCCAAAAACAAATTTCGAAACTACATTCTGATGAGAAAATTATAACATGTAATAAAAAATTTAAACAAAAATTCACCCTCCCAGGCGACTGTTTAAACAATCAATATATATGTAGAAATAAGCATTTTCCCCGTGCAGCAGATTTATTTAAAAAAAATGTTTTTACAAAATACTTGAAATCTAAGTTCGGTATGGTTAGTCTAAGACCTGTTATATGAAATTTAACATTTGAAATATTCAAAATTGAATTACAAAAACAACCTACAGCAAAATCTAATTTCATGTAATATTTTTATTCACTTACTTTTTGAAATTGCAGATATTTAAAACATACAAAATGAAGTGTATGAGAATATGGAACTAATGCAATAATGTTAAGTAGTAGTAGCATATAATTCATCTAGTTTAATATAAGTGTCATTCACTGATGCTTATAAAAAGTGTAGTAATAAAGTAACAAAGGAGATTTCTCTATGAATAAATTCACCAAACAATTGCTTGTTGCATCTCTTGTCACTCTGACCGGAATTGCACAAGTTCATGGTGACACAAACAAAACTCACCTAACACCTCGTCCAGCTGCAGTTAATCTTGCAATGGAAAAAACAACCTGGCACACACAAATCGATCATAAACATCACAAAGATAATCACAAATTCGGCGGAAGCATCGTAGCAGTACCATTCGCAGAGTTCTCAACAAACAAATCAGGACTGGGCAAATACTTCGGATTCAGCAATTATAATAATTTAACAGTCGGACTAGCAAGCTCAACAGTAGCAGGAAGAGTCGACAGAAGACATTTAATTCATAACCCATTGACCGCAGCTTTAGCCACAGCATATGGTGCCACAGGCTTCCCATTTTCCACAGGAGGTACACCTTTAGCTGGAAACTTAAACCTTGAATTCTCACACAGACAAGGTGGCGTACATCTATACTACAGACAAGCTCTTGACGGATTGCTAAAAGGTTTATACTTCCAAATAAGTGCACCAATAGTATGGTCTCAAACAAGATCACGTCTTAACCTTTCAAGCAGTGTAACACAATCAGTTGACGTAAGCGGATATCCTTCAAAATCAGTAGCTGATTACTTCTCAGGTAACATCACACAATCATCAAGCAGCTTTGCAACTCAATCAGCTCTTGCTTATTCAAAAATCACTGGCAATAGAAGCAAAACAGCTCTTTCAGAAATTCCTCTAAAATTAGGCTGGAACTTCTGGGTCAGAGAAGCACAACATGCTGGTATCAATATTGGTATAACATTCCCAACAGGACCAAAATCTAAATCAGTTTACCTATTCGAACCACTTGGTGGCGGAAATGGTCAACACTGGGGTCTTGGCGCCGGAATCGATACCAAATTTGAACCTTGGAAACATCATAGTCAAGCTCTTGACATATTGTTAGTACTTGATTACAGATACTTGTTCAAAAACTCTGAAACAAGAACTCTTCAACTTGGTAACAATAGCACACATGCTGATTGGAGCCGTTACTTCTTAGTTGGTCATGTCGGCACAGCAGGCGTACAACCTTTAGCAAATATTTCAACAGGAAAATGTGATGTCACACCTGGTAACCAAGTAGACTTCTTAGCTGGTCTTGCATACAAGAACGGCGGATTCACATTCGACCTTGGATACAACCTATATGGCAGAGAAAGAGAAAAAGTTTCCAAGAAATTCTCTATCGATGAAACAGCCGCAACTGGCTACGGTCTAGCCGCAAATGGTTATGATGCAACCCACGTCTTCGCATTAGCTACCGACGCAGCACTTAAAACAGCCCCTACAATTGGCGCAACATCTGCTTATAGCGCATCAGCAGCACAATTGCTAAATTCAGACTTTGACACAGGATGCGCACAATCGCCTACTTATGTAACACACAAAATCTATGGCGGTCTTGGATATTGCTTCAATAGATGGGAAACACCTCTTCTTCTAGGCTTAGGAGCTGACTACGAATTCGCATCAAAACAAAAAGCTCTACAACAATGGGGTCTATGGGGTAAAGTTGGTATTTCTTTCTAATAAAATATATTGTTAGAATAAATACTCACTCCTATAAAATAAGGCTCGGCAATTGCCGAGCCTTATTTATTTTTTTATTTCTTCTGCTTTTCTATAGACTTCTTCTGAAAATTTAAAAACGTAACCAATTTATTAATACTTAATTCCAACATGAAAATACCGTTCACCCTGTGTGCCCGCCATAGCCTTGGCGAAGGTGGGAGCGTAGCCACTTTGTGGCGCAGTCGAACGGGTACAGGCGGATATTATCATTTTTAACTGAAAGCGCTGAATTATTATTTTTTAAGGAGTTCGCACCCGTTCGACTGCATTTACTAGAAGTTCACTTCGCTCAGGGCAAACGGATTACGAATTTTTGACTTTCTCATGGTTTAATAATGAAATTTTCTCGCCAATTATTTCATTTAAAATTTATCCATTACATTTAATTTACAAGCATTAACATATAATTTTATGATTTCAAAAAGCCTACAAATAATAATATTTCACATCTATAAATAAGCATTTTCTACGTGTAGCAGATTTATTCAAAAAAAATGTTTTTACAAAATACTTGAAATCTTCGTTAAGGATGGTTACTCTAAGACCTGTTATGTGAAATTTAACATTTGAAATATTCAAAATTGAATTGCAAAATCACGTGCAGCAAGATCTAATTTCATATAATATTTTTATTCACTTACTTTTTGAAATTGCAGATATTTAAAACATACAAAATGAAGTGTATGAGAATAAGGAACTAATGCAATAATGTTAAGTAGTAGTAGCATATAATTCATCTAGTTTATCGTAAGTGCCATTCATTGGCACTTAACATTAAAAGTGTAGTAATAAAGTAATAAAGGAGATTTCTCTATGAATAAACTCACCAAAAAATTGCTTGTTGCATCTCTTGTCACATTGACTGGAATAGCACAAGTTCATGGTGACACAAACAAAACTCACCTAACACCTCGTCCAGCTGCAGTTAACCTTGCAATGGAAAAAACAACTTGGCATACACAAATCGATCATAAATACCACAAAGAAGATGACAAATTCGGCGCAAGCATCGTAGCAGTACCATTCGCAGAATTCTCAACAAACAAAACAGGAATGGGTAAATACTTCGGATTTAACAACATGAACGGCTTAACAGTCGGAACCGGATCATTAACAACAGCAGGAAGAGTAGACAGAAGACATTTAATCCATAACTCATTAAGTCCAGCCGGCACATTATATTACAATCCAACCCTCATCATGTTACCAAATCCACTTTTAGCTGGTAACTTAAACCTTGAATTCTCACACAGACAAGGTGGCGTACATCTATACTACAGACAAGCTCTTGATGGATTACTAAAAGGTTTATACTTCCAAGTAAGCGCACCAATAGTCTGGTCTCAAACAAGATCTCGTCTTAACCTTTCAAGCAGTCAAACTCAATCAATAGACGCAAGTGGTTATCCTTCAAGATCAGTAGCTGACTACTTCTCGGGTAACATCACACAAACAGGCGTAAGCTTTGCAACACAAACAGCATTAAACTATTCAAGAATCACTGGAAATAGAAGTAAAACTGCTCTTTCAGAAATTCCTCTAAAATTAGGCTGGAACTTCTGGGTCAGAGAAGCACAACATGCCGGTATCAATATTGGTATAACATTCCCAACAGGTCCAAAATCTAAATCTGTTTACCTATTTGAACCACTTGGTGGCGGAAATGGTCAACACTGGGGTCTTGGCGCCGGAATCGATACCAAGTTTGAACCTTGGAAGCATCACGAACAAGCTCTTGACATATTGTTAGTACTTGATTACAGATACTTGTTCAAAAACTCTGAAACAAGAACGCTTCAACTTGGTAACAATAGCACACATGCTGACTGGAGCCGTTATTTCTTAGTTGGTCATGTTGGTACAGCAGGAGTACAACCATTAGCAAATATCTCAACAGGAAAATGTGATGTAACCCCTGGTAACCAAGTAGACTTCTTAGCTGGTCTTGCATACAAGAACGGCGGATTCACATTCGATCTTGGATACAACCTATACGGCAGAGAAAGAGAAAAAGTTTCTAAGAAATTCTCTATCGATGAAACAGCCGCAACTGGATATGCTCTAGCAGGTTACGATTATAATGCAACTTCAGCATTCGCACTTACTAATGCCGCTGTAAAAACTTCTCCTGTAATTGGTCAAACATATGTCGGTGCTGCTACAGGTGCACAATTGCTCAACTCAGACTTTGACACAGGATGTGCACAAACGCCTGCTTATGTAACACACAAAATCTATGGTGGCATTGGATATTGCTTCAATAGATGGGAAACACCTCTTCTTCTTGGCTTAGGAGCTGACTTCGAATTCGCATCAAAACAAAAAGCTCTTGAACAATGGGGTCTATGGGGTAAAGTTGGTATTTCTTTCTAATAAAATATTTTGTTAGAACAAATACTCACTTAGATAAAATAAGGCTCGGCAATTGCCGAGCCTTATTTATTTTTTTATTTCTCTTTTTTTCAATCGATTTTTGATATCCTTTATTTCAAGTTAAAAGAATTTTACAAAATTCATTTAAAGTTTTATCTAAAAACGCAGCCAAAGGAAAAGGAGATAAAATGGCTCGTTATACATTGACAACCAAAAATCATTTCAAAATAAAAAAAAATAAATCTAAAATTCTTCATGTCATTTTATTTTTATTTTTCACTATCGCGTCTAACCTGCAATCATCAACAGATAAAACTTATTATTCTCACAGACCGCAAAACGATAACATTCCACTAGAAATAATTACCAAAAATCTTCTGCTGCAAAAAAAACCGACAGAAAAACTTTTCATAACTCCTTTTGCAGACTTTTCACTAAACCATTCTAAACTCGCAAGCTATCTAATGTTTGACAATAGAACATCGTTAAATGTCGGACGAAATACAGACATTGATAACAGAAATTTAAAATTTGATGAAACAAGCGCAACAAACCTTGCCGGAACAATAAAACTAAAACCACAAATAAACAGTTATGGATTAATGATCTCTTATCACCAACCTCTAAGACCTATTTCAAAAGATTTTTTTGTAAAAATAAATCTTCCTTTTGTTTACGTACGTTTTAAAACAGGTCTAAAAACTATAAACGCAACCCCTTCTAGTGAAGACAACAAAACAATTTTAGATTATTTTAACGGAGAAATAATGTTTCAACGTTTACGCCCAGGTGAAGACACTCTGCGAACATTACAAGATCCACTAGAACATGGAAAAATCGCGAATATCGCAATTGATAAAACAGGTTTAGCTGACATCAATTTAATTTTTAGTTACAAAACAACAAACAAAAAAGATTATGCATTTAATCTAAACGGATTTCTCACCGTACCAACAAATAGCACTCCGCATGCCGAATATTTATTTGAACCAAGGATAGGAACCGCTGGACACTGGCAAATTGGAGTCGGATTTGATGGTTCTATTCAATACACAAATAAAGTTCAACTGATTTACGACCTTCGCTACAAATATTTATTACGAGCAAATGAACAACGAATTTTAGGACTAAAAAATTATAAAAATGAAAAGTTAAAATGGGAACCATACATGCTATTAGGGCAAATCGAATCTCCCAAAGTGATTCCCGCAGCAAACATTTTAGCACAACGAGTTGCAGTAAGACCTCAAAGCAGAGTGGAAGGAATGTTTATGTTCTCATACAACAAAAAACATCTTTCCGCACAACTCGGATATGATTTTTGGTTTAAACAAAGAGATGATATTTCACCCGTAAGATCATGGGAAGATAACCGTTATGGATTTGCATCAAGCAGTTATTTAACAGATTTACAAAAAATAATTTCTACAAGCACAACCCAGCAACTTGAAGCAAATTTCGCATTAAATGATTCTAGTAAAAAGAATACCATTTCAAGGATTTATCCAAACTATTCTGATGACACAAGTAATTATGGAACAATTTCGGCCGCACAAGTAGATGAGGCAGAAGCTGAAACACCTTCTGTAGTTTCGCACAAAATTTTTGCATCTTTGGGATATGTGTGGGATGAAAAAAATCGGTCATATTTTTTAAGCGGCGGTTCAGCTGTAGAGCTTCCACAAACAAATTCAAGATTGATTCAACTAGAGCTTTGGATGAAATTAGGTGTTATTTTTTAAATTTTTTGAAAATCAAAGCAGCATTTCCACCACCAAATCCAAAAGAATTTGAAAGCGCATATTCAAAATTCAAATCTCTAGAAACATCTTGAACAAAATCTAAATCAAATGATTCTTCTGTTTGCGAAATGTTAATCGTTGGTGGAACTTTTTGATCATTTAAAGCTAATGCACAAAATGCGGCTTCGACAGCACCCGTAGCACCAAGCATATGGCCTGTCATTGATTTCGTACTACTGACTAAAACATGATTTTCATTAGATTTTTTGGCACGATCGCCAAAAATATTTTTCAGAACTAAAACTTCTATCGAGTCATTCATTAATGTGCCGGTTCCATGCGCATTAACATAACCGATTTTATCCGCTTCAATATTTGCCTCATTTAAAGCTTTTCTAATAGCAGATTCTGCACCTCTTCCTTCTGGATGCATTGCTGTAACATGATAAGAATCTGCAGCGGAACCATAGCTAACAATCTCTGCATAAATTTTTGCATTTCGTGCAAGTGCCAAATCGAGTCTTTCAAGAACTAAAATACCAGCCCCCTCGGCCAAAACAAAACCACATCGATCTTGCGAAAAAGGACGCGATGCTGCAGATGCTTCACCTTGCCAATTTGATAAAACTCGCATATTACCAAAAGATGCAAAAGCTAGTGGTGTAATACTACTTTCACATCCACCTGCAAACATATAATCTGCATAACCATCTTTTATAGATCTAAATGCAAGACCTACCGCGTCTGCGCCTGAAGCACAAGCGTTACAAACACCAACCATTGGACCTTGAAGATTTAATTCCATGCCAACCCACGATGGCGCTTCATTAATTAAAGCTTGCGGTAAAAGAATAGGAGATAAACTTTTTACACCTTTTTCTTTTAGTGTAATGGCAGCTTTCCCTATTATATCAAGCCCCCCAATTCCGACTCCAACATAACTTCCAATTCTTGATCTTTCCGCTGGAAACTCTCCATTAATTTTGGCATCTTTTGCAGCCTCGTGTGCTGCCATCGCCGCCAAATGAATAAATCTACCAGTTTTTCGCTGTTTTACTTTTGGAAAAACAAGATCTAAAATTTCTTGTTCACCCTTAACAGATCCTGCAAAATGAGACCGCATTAGGCCAGCATCTATAGAATCATCAAGCTGTGAAATTCCACTTTTTCCATTCAGAATTGATTGCCAAGTTTGTTTTGTATCATTACCAGTAGGAGTTACAAGACCAATTCCTGTGATAACAACCCTATTCTTTTCCGCCATATAAAATTTATTATTTAGTTCTGTGTTGATGAATTAATTCTACTGCGTCGCCAACTGTTTTGATTTTTTCAGCATCTGTATCTTTAATTTCAATGCCAAAAACTTCTTCAAAAGACATAATAATTTCAGCAATGTCCAAAGAATCTGCCCCCAAATCTTTGAAAGTTACAGTTTCACTAATGTTGTCAGCAGGAATGCTAAGTTTTTCAGAAATAACTTCGATAACTTTATTTAAAGTATCATTTTTTTGAAATGCCATTAAAAACTCCTAACTTAAATAAATTTTAATTAATACAAGAACAAAATATAACCATAAAATGGGATTAATTTCAACTTAATCCTCCGTCAATGCGAATAATTTCACCACAAATATAGTCAGCTTTCCCTGAAGTAAGAAATTCTACCAAATTTGCAACATCCTCAGGATGCCCTAATTTTTTTAGCGAAATTCTATCTAAAACATAATCTTTCAAATTTTGCGGCAAGCTTTCTGTCATCTTTGTTTGAATGAATCCAGGAGCTATAGCGTTTATCAAAATATTTCTTGATGCATACTCTTTAGATAAGCTTTTTGTTAAAGCTATAATTCCTGCTTTACTTGCTGCATAATTTACTTGCCCTGCGTTTCCTTCTATCCCAACAATAGAGCTTATATTTACGATGTAACCTTTTTTCTTTTTCATCATAGATTTAATAGCTTGCTGACAACAGAAAAAAGTTCCTTTTAAGTTCACATCTAAAACAAAATCCCAATCTTTTTCTGTCAATCTTACTGCTAAATTATCTCTAGCAACTCCGGCGTTATTAACAAATATTGTTAGATTTTCACCATTGAATTTTTCTTGCAATATTTTAAATCCATTCTCAATGGAAGAAACATTTGAAATATCAACTTTTATATACTCTGCTCCGATTTTTTTTGCATTCAAAACAGCATTGTCATTTTCTTCTAAACAATCAAAAACCACAACATGATCGCCACGATCTAACAGCTTAGAAACTATCGCGAAACCAATGCCGCCAACTCCCCCAGAAACTACAGCCAAATTTTTATTTTGAGTCATTATAAAAAGCCCCTAAATTTTTTGTTTATTATTTGTTTAAATCAACTGCAATAAATTTTCAATATCTTTTGGCGACGCAACAGAAATAATCTTTTTATCTTTCCACTCACGGCTAAGCATTTTTGCAAACTTTCCACTTGGCCCGACTTCGATTATCAAATCGCAATCAGCAAATCGCTGCATTGAAGGCCACCACTGAACAGGAGATGCTATTTGCTTTACAAGCTCAAAACTAATTTCATCTGCTGTTTTTATCTCTTTTGCATCCACATTACTTACGAGTGGAACTGATAAATCTTTAAAATTTACTTTTGATAAATATGCAGAAAATTTTTCCTGCGCTTTTTTCATAAGTCGTGAATGAAAAGCTCCTGCAACTTTTAAAGGAATACTCTTTCCACCAACCAGTGTTATATCACTACTTACTTTTTCAAGTTCTTTGAGCGTTCCAGAAACAACCAATTGATTGGGTGAATTAAAATTAACGATTTCAACAACCGATTCATCAGAACCAGGAACATCATTACGCGAAACAATCTCCTGAAGCTGCGACTGCGAACAATTCAAAACAGCTATCATTCCGCTATTTTCATCATTTGTTGCTTCTTCCATAAATAATGCTCTCTTCATAAGAAGATAAATTCCATCCGGAAAACTAAAACCACCCGCAGTGAAAATCGCGCTGTATTCTCCCAAGCTATGTCCCGCGACAATGTTTGAAACTATTTTATATTTTTCTTCAAGCAGTTTAGCTGTTGCACAACTTATTAAAAAAATTGATGTTTGTGCATTTATCGTGCCCATCAATTCTGCTTCAGATGATGCAAAACAAAGTCGTGTAAAATTAACATTCAGACAGCTTGATGCTTCTTCAAAAAGCTCTTGGAAAATTCTTTCGTTGTCATAAAATTCTTTACCCATTCCAACGAATTGAGAACCCTGTCCTGGAAAAATCATTCCTATTTTCATCAACTCACCTTAATTTAAAAATTTTTTAATTTTCGACTATTTTCAAATTTAAAATTTGCTGCCATAAAAATTTAATTCGCTTGATAGATCTATCTTTACCCAAAATTGCCATCAATTCAAAAATTCCTGGGCTTTGAACTTTACCGACAATTGCAAGACGTAATGGCTGAGCTAAATTTACAAGCTTTACATTTAACAAATTACAAATTTCATTAGCAAGAGAAAGCAAAGAATGGTGATCAAACGTAGAATCTTTTTCACTTTTTTCAATGAAAGTTTCAATCAATTTTGCACTATCAGATGTAAGCCATTTAGAAATCAAACTAAGATCTAAACTTTTAGGATCAGATGCTAGCTCTATAATTGCAGTTGCTATTTCTACTAAATTTGTCGCACGCTCTTTGTGCAAAAATAACAAACTCTTTAATTGCTCATCTGTCCAAAGTTGTTTTATTTGCTGCTGATAATTACCTTCAAAATTTTCATATTGTGCTAACAATTCTTGTTCAGAAGTTGCACGAATATACACGCCACTAATCCAACTAAGCTTTTTCAGATCGAAAACTGCACCCTTTTTGCCAACCTTTTCAAGAGTAAAATATTTTATCATCTCTTCTTTTGTAAAAACTTCTTGATCGCCATGCGCCCAACCAAGTCTTACTAAAAAATTAAATAATGCTTCTGGCATTATTCCCGCATCACGATAATCGGTAACAGATGTTGCAGCATCGCGCTTACTTAAAGGTTTACCACTTGCACCTAAAATCATCGGCAAATGTGCAAACTGTGGAATTTTTGCACCTAACGCTTCATAAAGTAAAATTTGTTTGGGTGTATTTGAGATATGATCTTCACCACGAATCACATGCGATATTTTCATAAAAATATCATCTATAACGACAACAAAATTGTAAGTTGGAATACCGTCTCGACGAATGAGAACAAAATCATCAATCTGATTGTAATCAAATGAAATATCACCGCGAACCAAATCATGAAATTTTATAAAACCTTCTCCTTGTGGAGCTTTTAATCTTATTGCATGAGGTTTTTTCAAATCTTCTGCTGTATATTTTTTATCTCTGCAAGTACCTTCATATCTTCCTGATGTATGTCCACTTTCCATTTTGTCTTCATAACTTTGCGGCTCACAAAAGCACGGATATGCTAACCCTTTATCGAGCAAATATTGCACAGCTTTTTTATGATCTTCTATTCTTGAAAGTTGATAAACAATGGGTTCGTCAGATTCCAATCCAAGCCATTTTAGCGAATCAAGAATAGATGTTACATATTCTTTTTTTGATCTTGCAACGTCCGTATCTTCTATTCTTAATAAATATTTTCCGCCCAAATTTTTAGCAAAAAGATAGTTAAAAATCGCAACTCTCGCTCCACCGACATGCAAATTACCGGTTGGTGAAGGCGCAAACCTGACTCTGATATCTGACGAAACCATTTGTAATCCTTTTTTCCTTAGAAAATTTTAACTCTCTTCACTCTCTGCATCATCTTTGGACGATTGAGGAACTTGTGCTTTAGCCACTTTTAAATTTTCATCTTTTTGTGATGTTTCATCAATGTTTGAAATTAATTTTAATTTTTCTTTTGCTAAATTAGCCCAATAAGATACAGCTTCTTGCTTTTTACCATGCTCTACTACCAGAATGTTCCAATAATTTTGTGCAGAACTATAATCTTTTAAAATCCAAAAATATTCACCCAACCTATACAAAGCTATATCATTTACAGGGCTTTTGGATTTTTCTGCCAAACTTTTTAAAAGAGCTAAACCTTCAGTTTTTTGAGCTTCATCATTGCTATCAATTTGCATTAATGCAAGCTTCAAACTATATGAATCACGCAATGATGATTCTTTAATCATTTTTGTAGCGTTTTTAATTAACTCTAAAGCTTCGCTTGATTTTCCAAGATTTTGCATAGCATCAGCTTTGAAAACTAAAAACATAGGTGCGATTGATGATGATTTGTTTTCATCAAATCCTTTTTGAAAAACTTCTACAACTTTATTCCATTTCTCTTCTTGAGTATGAAATGGATCGATTTCTCTAAATCCTAAATTTTCTTTCTTGTCTGCTTGCTGTACTTCTGCATCATAATATTTCATGCAATTTGCAAATGACGCATATGCACGCTCTTCAACATTATTTCTATAAAATTTATAAGAACCAAATATCAAAACAAGCAAAAATATACTTGCTACCGATATTAATAAGCTTTTCTTTTGCTTCAACACATAATGCTTAATTGTTACTACAAATGATTCAAAATTATTCATAAACCTCTCCTAAAAAAGTTTTTAAAATCATAAAACAATTTCTATTTTTTATTCGATGCGCTCCATGCAAGATTTATTGCATTTTCGATAGCAATCGCGTTTGAGCAGCCATGAGCAACAACAACCGTCCCGTTAACCCCTAGCAGCAATCCTCCGCCCTGTTTTGTCCAATCTGCCAAACTCGCTACATTTTCCCAAAAAGATTTTCCCCAATTATCAATCACAATTTTTTTAGCAGGATCATTCTCTTTTGCTAATTGCAAAGCAAACATTTCTCTAAACATAAAAGTCATAGCTTCAAACGACTTAAGCAAAACATTTCCTGAAAATCCATCACAAACAACTATATCCGCTTTGTTCTCAATAATATCTTTAGGTTCAACATTTCCTATGAAATTTAAGTTTGATTTTTCTAACAGCTTAAAAGCTTCTTTGACCAAAGCGGATCCTTTACCATTTTCTGATCCGTTTGAAAGCAACCCAATTTTGGGATTTTTAATATTTAAAGATGTTTGAAGATACTTACTTCCGAGTTCGGCAAATTTTTCCAGAGACGTCGGCTTACACTCAGTATTGGCACCAAGATCTAAACATAAAACCCCTCCTTTTAATCCGGGAAGAAAACCTGCTATCGGCGCACGATCTATACCTTCAACTCGTCCTAAAATAAAAGTAGCCGCAGCCATTAATGCTCCTGAATTACCCGCTGATAAAACAGCTCTACTTTTCCCTACCTTTACAGAATTTACAGCTAAAACCAAAGAAGATTGCTTTTTACTTAAAACTGCCTTAACAGGCTCCTCGCCCATCTCAATCATTTGATGAGAATCTTCGATTTCAAGTGGCAAAGATTTCCAATCGCAAGGTAATGAAATTAAATAATCCAAAATTAAATCTTTTGGACCAACAAGTAGAATAGGTATTCCGCTTTGAGCAGATTTTATTGCACCTTCTAAAATTGCAAAAGGCGCAAAATCTCCCCCCATAACATCAATGGCTATCATGTTAAACTATTTATTGTTGTTTTTCGAAAGTTTCCTCTGCAGGATTATGCTTTGCAACTACAGCTTCTTTTGCTCTTCTTGATTCACCACGTTTGTACATTCTATCTGTTTTTGTTTGAATTATTTTTTTGCCTTTGTAATAACCACATTCGGAGCAAACTTGATGTGAAGATATTGGAGCTTGGCATGTTAAACATACGCAAACTGCTTTAACAGCTATTTTCTTATTTGCAGATCTTTTATCTCTTCTTGATTTGGACACCTTACGTTTTGGTACTGGCATAGTAACTCCTAATTTTTGTTATATAATAAAGTTTTTCTTTGAAAATACTGTTTAAAAATTTACACTATATTTTAAAAAAGCTTATTTAGGGTAATTTTTCATACGTTTTTTGTCAAAATTTGATTCAATTTCTTGTAAAATCAACCGTTTTTGGCAAACTAAAAGTTACACTGATTCTTTATTAATTTGAAGAAAAATTTAATTAACAAAGTATTAAATCGATTTTTTACCATAACAGGAGTCAAAAATGGCTGAAATTACCACGGAACTCATTCAACAACTCAGAGAGAAAACTGGCGTTGGAATGATGGATTGCAAAAAAGCACTCATCGAATCAAAAGGCGACATTGAAAAAGCAATTGAATTCTTAAGAAAAAAAGGCGCCGCTGTCGCAGCAAAAAGATCTGGCAATGAAGCCAAAAACGGTCTTATACATGCTTACATCCACCCTGGAGCAAAAGTTGGGGTTTTACTAGAAATTAGCTGTGAAACAGATTTTGCAGCAAATACAGAAAGCATGCATGCTTTTGCAAAAGATGTTTGCATGCAAATCGCAGCTGCTAACCCAATCAGCATTTCTCCAGAAGAAGTTGATAACTCTTTAATCGAAAAAGAATTAGAAATAATTCGCGAACAACTAAAACAAGCTGGCAAACCAGAAAATTTGATTAACAAAATTGCAGAAAGTAAACTTGAAAAATTCTATGAAACTTCATGCTTACTAAAGCAGAAATTCATCAAGAATGACAAAATCTCAATTCAAGATTTATTAAACGATTTAATTGCAAAAATTGGTGAAAGCATCAAAATCAAAAAATTCGCAAGATATCAAATCGGCTAAATAACAAAACCCACCATTTCCGGTGGGTTTTTCTTTTACTTAAAAAAGGAGTTCTATAAATGAAAAATAAGAAAAAAATTCTTCTAAAAGTAAGCGGTGAAATATTTTCACAAGGTTCAACCAATAAACCTCACATTGAACTAATTAACCAAATTAAAAAGCTTCAAAAAAATTGCTCCTTTGCCATTGTCATTGGCGCTGGCAACCTTTTCAGAGGACCAATTCAAGGAAAAGAACTTGGGCTCTCACGTTGCGTCGGAGATGAAATCGGAATGCTTGCAACTATTTTGAATAGTAAAATATTGCAAGATTTACTAAATCAAAACAATATTGAATCTACCATTTTAAGCACAATTACCTGTCCTCAGTACACAGATCAAATAAGCCAGCAAAAAATTAACGATGCTTTTAAAGCAAATAAAATCATCATATTTGCAGGCGGAACAGGAAATCCTGGTTTCTCGACCGATACCAATGGAGTAATACGCTCGCTTCAGATCGAAGCAGATGAAATGTGGAAATTAACAAAAGTTGATGGAATTTTTGACAAAGACCCTATAAAACATAAAAATGCTAAATTAATCAAATCGATCTCATATGATGAATTTCTCAAAAAAAATCTTTTGGTTTTAGACCAAACGGCTATCGTTTTTGCAAAACAAAATAAATTGAAAATCAGAGTTTTAAATTTCGCACAAAAAAACTGCCTCGAAAAAGCCTTAAAAGACTCTTCCTGCGGCAGTTTAATTTCATAAATAATTTATTTTATTTATTTGCTATTTCTTCCAGAGCTGTAACCTTGGCCTCTGCTGTCTGAATGACCACCAGATGATCTACGAGGGAATTTACCGCCATTGCTTCGGCCACGGCTTCCTCCGCCTCTATAATCTCTTCTTCTATTATCATTTCGGCGACCATCTCTATCTCCGTCGAAATCGATAGATCGTCTATTGTCTGAGTAATTTTCAAAAGTATCTTTAGTGGCAACTTTTTTATATTTAAGCTCTTTTTCTTGTAACATTTTAAGTAAAGCTGCGGCTATCAATTCAATTGAGAAATTTTCTCTATTCAAGATTTCCACAAGTTCAGCTTGGCCTTCAAGATGTCCTTGAGTCAAAACAGCCTTAACATCTTCTAATACTTTACTTTCTTTGATCTGTTGGATCTGTTTTAAAGTTGGAAGAGGTAACTGTGTAATTTTTGCTTTTGTATAACGAACAATATCACGCAATTCGTAATGTTCTCGTTCACCTACAAAACTGAAAGCTCGTCCTGATTTTCCAGCTCTACCAGTTCTTCCTATTCTATGTACGTAAGACTCTTCATCTTGTGGTATATCATAGTTAAAAACAGCCTCTACGCTTGGAATATCAAGCCCTCGAGCAGCAACTCCAGTTGCAATAAGAACGTCTACATTAAAACTTCTAAATCGAGCCATTACCCGATCTCTCTGCGACTGATTTAGATCTCCATGAATACCATCAACTTTATATCCTCTAGCACGCATAGCAACAGCTACATCGTCAACCTTGTTTTTTGTATTACAAAAAACAATTGAGCGTTTAGGATTATAAAGATCGATAAGTCGAGAAAGAAGCTCTATTTTATCTTTGTGATTTATTTCAAAATAAAATTGTTCAACATCAGGAGCAGTTAATTTTTCATGAGTAATTTTTACAATTTTTACATCTTTTTTCTGATATTTTTGAGCAAGTTGCAATATTGCATGTGGCATAGTTGCTGAAAACAGCACTGTTTGACGTGCAGTTGGTATTTTTTGTAAAATTTCTTCTAAGTCTTCTCTAAAGCCCATCTTTAACATTTCATCAGCTTCATCCAAAACAACCATTTTGATTAAGCTAAAATCAAGACTTTTTCTGTGTAAGTGATCAATTACTCGACCTGGAGTACCAATTATAATTTGTGGTCCAGATCTCAAATCTTTAAATTGTTTTTCAATTGATTGTCCACCATAAATTGGTAGAACCTTTACACCAGCTTTGTACTTTAAAAACTTAGCAAATTCTACTGAAATTTGTATTGCAAGTTCTCTTGTTGGACACAAAACCAATGCCTGCGGTGATTTCACATTAGCTACAACCATATCTGCTATTGGCAAACCAAAAGCGGCAGTTTTACCAGATCCGGTAATAGCCTGACCAATAAAATCATGTCCTGCTAAAACATGTGGGATAGATTGTGACTGAATAGGAGTTGTTTCTTCGAACCCCAAGTCTAAAACTGCTTTTAAAACTTCGGCCGATAACCCCAAATTTTGAAAATTTATTTTTTCGTTCATCTAAAAAATTCCATTTATTCGTTTTTTTTAAAAAGTTAAGAATTAAGATTTATAACAGATAAGCCTATCGAACACAAGAAAATCATTTATTTCAGGCTTTTTTTGATAAAAATGATTAATCAACTTTAACTAACCACCTCATAATGATCGCCAACTTGTATTAATCTAGAATTCGCTTTATCTAAAGATAACTTTTAATTTCTTGTTCATCTCTAAATGTCTCTACTTTTAATATAATTTCTCGATTAACTGTTTTTTTATATACAACTTCTGACATTGCGTCTTGCAAAACCTGCTCTGCAATAATAACCGTTTCTGCTTTTATATTTGCAGAACAAAACGATATGGCTAACACTAGCCCAATAAATAATTTTAAATTTTTCATAAATTCTTAAGCCTCCGAAATAAAATAATTGTTTAATTGCTAATTGAACTAATTAATAGTAACAGAACAAAATTTAAAGACAAGCAACAAATCGAGATTTCGGCATAAATTTAACCTTTTCACTATATTAATCAAAAATTTTTATTAAAATTTGTAAAATTCAACATTTTTTAGATTTTAGCGAAAATTCAAATATTTTTAGATATTTTTGATTTCTATTTGAATTTTCGCAATAAGTATGATACTTTTAGCAATACTTAAATTTACTTAAAGAGATTTTTAGCTTATTTTTATTGTTTTAGGGGCTCTTTTAAACTTCAAACATTTTTTAAGCCAAAAATGGAGAAAAAGTTAGTTTTAATTTTATTTTGTAGGAATTCAAATGAACAAACAGAGAAAAGATTTACGAAACATCGCAATTATAGCTCACGTCGATCATGGCAAAACAACCTTAGTCGATGAAATGTTAAAACAATCCGGAACATTCATACCGAATGCAGAATCCGGCTCAAGAGTGATGGATAGCGGTGATATCGAAAAAGAACGTGGTATTACGATCTTAGCAAAAAATACATCCGTATACCTTCCAAACTCAAAGACTAGAATAAATATCGTCGACACTCCTGGCCACATGGATTTTGGTGGAGAAGTTGAACGAACACTTCAAATGGTTGAAGGTTTTCTACTTTTAGTCGATGCAGCTGAAGGTCCACTTCCAGGAACACGTTTCGTGCTTCAAAAAGCACTTCAACTCAATCTCAAACCAATAGTTCTTATAAATAAAATTGATAGAAAAGATGCGGACGTTCCAAGAATTGAAGCAAAAATTCACGATCTATTCTTAGAACTTGCACATGATACATCTCATTTAGATTTTCCAATACTTTATGGATCATCAAAATTAGGATTTGCATCTTCCGATCCAAATGCAACATCAGGCACACTAACCCCACTTTTTGACGCTATTTTAGAACATATTCCAGCACCTGTAGAAAAAGCAGATTCATTACAATTGCTTATCACAAATTTAGACCATTCAGACTATTTAGGTCGAATTGGAATCGGAAAAATTTTAAGTGGAACTATCACTCTCGGATCACAAATTATTTGCTGTAAAGATGGGTACGTAAGCAAACCTACAAGAGTTTTAAAACTGTATCAGTTTGAAGGAATAAACAGAAAAGAAGTTAATGAAGCAACATTCGGCGATATCGTAGCAATAGCTGGAGTTGAAGAAGAGTTAACAATTGGAACAACAATTTGTTTACCAGAAAAACCATTGCCAGTTCCTTATGTTGAAATTGATAAACCAACCCTTTCCATTTATGTTTCCGTTAACAGTTCACCATTTGCGGGTCGAGAAGGAAATTTATTAACATCTCGCCAAATTCGTGAAAGATTACAAAAAGAACTCAAAACAAACGTTGCATTGCAAGTCGAAGATACAAGTACACCTGAAACATTCAAAGTTTCTGGCCGAGGCCAGTTGCATCTTGGAATTTTGATCGAAACAATGCGTCGTGAAGGATTTGAAGTTGAAGTTTCGGCACCAGAAGTAATTATGCATACCATGGGAGGACAAAAACAAGAACCAATGGAGCATTTAACAGTTGATATTGAAGAACAACATCAAGGCGAAATAATTAAAAATTTAGGAATGCGAAAAGCTATAATGCTACAGCTTGAGAATATTGGAAATGGACGAATTCAACTAGAATTCAAAATTCCAGCTCGAGGCTTAATTGGTTTTAGAAGCCAATTCATTATGGATACACGCGGAACAGGTTTAATGGGACATAGATTCGCAGGTTATGCACCTTACATGGGCGAAATCAGCGGAAGAAATAAAGGTTCGTTAATCTCCATGGACAACGGATCAACTACAGGTTATGCACTTAATACATTGCAAGAACGTGGTGTTTTATTCGTTACAACAGGAGTAGAAGTTTACGAAGGCATGATCGTTGGTGAACATAGCAGAGACAATGACCTCGAAGTAAATCCAACCAAAAAGAAAAAATTAACAAACATGCGAGCAACAGGAACAGACGATGCAGTTTTACTTGCACCACCAAGAATTATTACACTCGAAAATGCGCTTGATTGGATCAACGACGACGAATTGATAGAGATTACTCCAAAAGCAATTCGCTTAAGAAAGAAATTCCGCAAAGCTTTCGAACGCAAAAAAAATAATTAATAACTATTTACAAAAAAGAAGAGGCGACTTTAAAAAGTCGCCTCTTCTTTTTTAGTGGTCAAAAACCAAAAGGATCCATCTCATTAAAATCTTTAAAAAACAATTCTTCAATTAAATCTTTCACTTGATGTTCATCATATTCCCCTTTTAACAATTTTATCAATTTATCAACATAACCAGCAGGAAAGGAAATTCTCGAATTTTCTACACCTTCATTTACTAACTCGAAAACAGTCTTACCGTCAGACATTTTCTTATTTTTATCTGCACCACGCTGTAAAAGAATAATTACCGCCGGCAAATTCACTTGATAAGCAGCAACGAACAACGGGGTAAATCCTTTCGAGCTAACAGCTTCTATCTCAGCACCCTTATTAATAAGAAACTCTATCAATTTCTTAATGTCTCTATTAGACGAATAGCTAAGATTTCCTCGATTACAACAAGCATAATGTAAAGCTGTATCCTGTAAATCACACGATCTAATTGAAACATCTATACCACCTTTTTCAAATAAATGTTCAATCGCTCGTGCGTTGTTGTTCCCAGCAGCACAAAATAAAGCCCCATTCTGAAATTTATAACTAAAATATAAAGGAGTCTTTATATCAACTCCTAGTTTCAAAATAAGACCAAACATCCAATAAATCTCTGGAGATTCACAATAAAGTTGCATAATCAAAGCATCATTCCTATCTAAAGCTACATACAAAACACTCGCTATTTCATCACAACTGGGCGGATTAGCACCAAACACAAGCTTATTTAGAGTCTGTGATAAAGCAATGCAAATTTTTTCACGCAAAGTTACATTTTGTTCATTTTTCCATGCCATGGTAGCTTCTCTGATCTGTATAATATCTTGAGGATTTAAAGGTCTTAAAGCTTTCAAATCTTTATCCGCAAAACAACATAACAAAACAACACTAAAAAAAATTGTTTTATAATTAAATAATTGCATATTGATTTCCTTAAAATTTACTAACTTAAAATTAAGCTATTTCTTATTCTCCAAACAACTCTCTTCCTAAAGCATCAAATTCTTCTGGGGTATATTTACCACGCAACAATTTTTCAATCATTAAAACATGCTTTTCTAATATATCTTGTGAATTGCTTTCTCTAAGACGCGCTGCGAATTTAACATTCTCCTCTTGTAAAGACGTAAGACATGCGCCTTCACGCAAAAGATCTAAGGCCGTCATACATCCTCGTAAACTTCTTTTTGACACATCAACACCATTCTTCAAAAGAATATAAACCGCGGGTAAATTTAAAAAATAAGTAGCACACATAAGCGGCGTAAAACCGCGTTCATCAAATAATTCTTTATTCGCGCCATTTGCAAGAAGAGTTTCAATTGTGTTTTTAATTGAAACTAAATCTGTACAAGGTTGAACCTTCTGCAAAAAGGTGAATCCTCCAGGTAGCTGCTTACAAGATGCATCCGCACATTTTTCAATTAAAACCGGCACGCTTTTATAGTTATACGGCCTAACAGCTGCAAATAAATCGCTGTTTACCGGATCGCTATATATTCCAAGTCTGCCCAAGGAATACTTCATCCAATCTTTCCTCCCAGAATCTAAATACAATTTTCTAATTAATGCATCATCCCAATCTAAAAATTCATAAACCATTTTAACTAATTCATCTATTCGATCATTTACCTTTTTACGTTCTATCTCATCATTAAACTTTTCGGAAACTAAAGGACCGCAAGAATCTCCGAAAGGATCTTTAGAATCCCATCCATTTTTATAAATACATCCTATTGCTACAGGCAAAGAACAACTTTTTTGATCTTGCTTATATAATCGCGCGCAATTTCTTAACTTTTCTATTGATGCAATATCATGCCATCCAGCATGTACCGGAACAATCAAGAAAAAACAACACAACAAAAAAACTAAACTTTTGATATTTTTTTTACAATTAAATAACTGCATAGCTGCATCCTTTCATAATATATAAACAAACTTTCGCAAGTTTATTTATATTAAAATTTTAATCAATAAAATCACCAATAAAGCTTGAAAATAATATGAATGCTGATATTCTTTGTTCTGTTATTTTAATCAAAAAAACGAAGAATTTTAATGAAAAAAATATTTTTAATTTTAACCTTAGCACTTATAACAAGCTTAAATGCAAAAAGGGATTATTTTAAAATATACTCCCAACCAGTAGATAAAAATGGAAATAGTAGAATGCATCTAATTTTTAAAAATTTAGATTCTCTAGATTTAATAAGAGTTTGGAAACTCACATCCTCAAAAGATTTTGAAAATCTGTTACAGATAACAAATGGGCAACAACAAACACCTGTAGACCTAATGATAAAAAGTTCAAAAACAAAATTAACTTCAAAAAATCAAACGCTAGATATTTTGCAATTCACATTTGAACAAACATTAAAATACTTATTAGCAAATGAAAAGCATCCTAAAACTCGGCATATTTAAAAGTTCTTTTATATATCAATTAGATTTTGGATCATATTTTCAGTTTTCAAATAATCACCTGCACCAAAATATATTTTTTTAACAACACCCTTTTTGTCCAATAAATAAAGAGAAGGCCAATATCTATTGTTGTATATATTCCAAGTTTTATAATCGTTATCTAAGGCTACAGGATAAGTTATTTTGAAACGTTTTACAGCAGCTTCCACATTCTTAACATCTTTTTCATATTCAAATTGAGGTGTATGAACGCCTATAATTATAAAACCCTTGCCCTTATATTTTTCATACCATTGATTTAGATATGGCAAAGAATGAACACAATTAATACAGCTATAAGTCCAAAAATCAACCAAAACAACTTTACCCTTCAGAGATGCAAGCGTAAGCGGTGAAGAATTTATCCAATGATTTATTCCGACTAACTCTGGAGCTTTACTCTCCAATTTTATTTCTGTGATCAAATTCTCATTATCTTGTAAACGTTCTAATTCTTTTTTTAAAACACCATTATCTTCAACAAAAAATCTGTTTAAATATTTAGACACTGATTGCTGCATCACAATATCCAAATTAAAAAAAATCATAGCAGATCCTATCACAATCAAAATGCCAAATATTTTTCTTATAACTGCTGCATTTCTTGAAAAAAAACTTACCGAATTTAAAATCGTAGATCCACCATACATTATTAAAAACATAGGTATAGCACAGCCGATACTATAAAATAGTAAAACCAAAATAATTTTAAGATTAATAACACTTGAAGCGACAATAGCTATTACAGTAGCAAGAACGGGACCAGCACAAGGTGTCCATATTAATCCAAGAGCTATTCCTAAAACTAAACCGCTGATAAATCCACTCCTAATAAATTTGGATTTCTCCTGAACCAATTCACCTAAATGACTAAATCCAGAAAAAATAATAACAAATATCTTTTCTAGCCTTGGAAATAACATTGAAATACCCAATATACCTATTAATGCTAAAGCAATATAACGTAAAACATTAGGAGAAATGCCTGTCAAAGAAACTATGAATTTTAAAGTTAAAGAAAAAAAAGTAAAACTTAAAATTAATCCTATGACTATGCCCCAAGCTCTACGTTTTTCTACAGCAGCTCCCAATCCAAGCAGAATAGGCAAAATTGGCAAAATGCATGGTGACAAAACCGTTATAAAACCAGCAAACAAAGAAAATAAAAGTAAAATTATCATAACTTCTCCTTAGTTCGTTCGCCTTGAGCGAAGTGAGCTTTTGGCTAACGCAGTCGAACAGGTGCGAACTCTTTTAAAAGAGCAATATTTTGTTTTTTATAATTACATTTTTATTTTTTAAATAATATTAGATTCCGTCCGCACCCGTTCGACTGCGCCACAAAAGTGGCTCCGCTCAGGACGAACGGATTTTTTTATAACAGGTCTCAGAATAGGTCTAATATAAAAATCATAACATCCACATTTCAATTAATTCACGTCAATAACCTTAACTAAACTTTGATTGTAAAAACAATATAAATAAGTAATAAACAAGAAAACTTGAGATAGATCTCGTTCTTGATATACTTGCAAATGTCGCACTTTTTTAAGTTTTTAAAACAAATAATAAAGGAAAATTTATGAAACCAATTATCTTTTCTGAAGGAGATTCGAAGACTTTTGAAAACTCCGTAAACGAAGCAATGGACCTAGCGATAAAACATTTTGATAAAGAACTTACCTCTATCCGCACAGGCCGAGCATCAACCGCAATATTTGACGGACTAAAAGTAGAATGTTACGGACAATTAATGGGCATCAAAGAAATAGCCTCTTTATCCGCTCCTGATGCACGATTAATCACAATCCAACCTTGGGACAAAAGCATCATCGGAGATATCGAAAAAGCAATTTTAGCTTCCGATATAGGAATTACTCCTGTAAATGACGGACAACTTATTAGATTACAATTCCCAATGATTTCATCACAACGCCGCGAAGAATTGGTAAAAGTCTTAGGCAAAAAAACTGAAGAATGCAGAGTATCTATCAGAAATGTGCGAAAAGAAGCACATAACTTCCTTCGTGAAGCAGAAAAAGAAAAATTGATTTCTGAAGATTTTGCAGAAAGATTATCTCATCTTCTACAAAAAATTACCGATAAATTTATCGAAAAAACAGATGCACTAAACAGTAAAAAAGAATCCGAACTAAAATCTCTGTAAAAATTAACAGATCAAAATTAAAAAGGGCTGGAAATATTTCCAGCCCTTTTTAATTAGACTTCTTCTGCAACCTGATATTATTGTCCGTTCGCCCTGAGCGAAGCCATTTTATGGCGGAGTCGAATGGGTACGGACGGCCCTTATAAAATAAATTTCAAAGAAGTTCGCACCCGTTCGACTGCACTCGCTAAAAGCTCGTTTCACTCAGGGCGAACGGTTTATAAATATTAAACATGTAGTTAGGCAAAACGTTTGGTTCCGAACTATAAAAACAGTTTCAGAAGAAGTCTATTAATTAAAATGTTAAATTTATTTTTTAAACTCAAAATCTTTTAGATAAGTAACTAAATCATTTAAACCATCTTTTGGTTTTACTGAAGTCAAAATATAAGGTTTAAACTCTTCTAAATCTGGTTTTATCTCTTCAATATTTGCAATCTTATCAATTTTGTTAAAAACAAAAATGTAAGGCTTCTCAATTTTTAAACTATGCAAAGTATCTCGGACAACTTCTATTTGATCTTTCCAAATATTATTACTTATATCGACTACAATGAGCAATAAATCTGAATACTTCAACTCATCAAGAGTAGATTTAAAAGATTCTATCAAATGATGAGGAAGTTCACTTATAAAACCAACAGTATCTGAAAGTAAAATCTTTTTTTGTGGCGAAGGATAATAAATTTTTGTTGTTGTATCGAGCGTTGCAAAAAGCTTATTTTCTACCAAAACATTTGATTTTGTAAGACGATTGAGAATGCTGGATTTTCCAGAGTTTGTATAACCAATCAAAGAAACTAATGGAATATTACTTTGCAGCCTTCTTTTTCTCTGCTCATCTCTAGATTTCTCCAAAATATGCAGTCTCTTTTGCGCTTGACGAATCTTGGTTGCATAAGTTCTTCGAATAGCTTCTTTTACCGTTTCACCCGGACCGCGAGATCCAATAAATCCTGCTTGTTGCGCCATATCTATACCACGACCCGACATTCTCGTTTTCAAATATTCCAATTCTGCAATTTCTACCTGAGTTTTACCTTCAGCTGAATGAGCAGAATTTTTAAATATTTCCAAGATCAAACGAGCGCGATCTGAAATAACACATCCAAAAGCATCGGTCAAATTTCGTTCCTGCAATGCGGATAATGATTCAGAACAAATAATTTCATCAATTTTATGTTCTTCACAAAATGCTGTCACTTCTTCTATTTTTCCAGTTGTTAAAAAATAAGAAGGATCTATATTTCGTAATTTTATAAATAATTTTTCATCATAAACAGCTCCAAGAGTTTCAACAAGACTTACAAATTCTTCAAAATATGCTTCCATATCTCTGAATTTATTTTGCGGTGTATAAATTCCCAAAAGTAAAATTTTAGGACGGATATCTTCAATTGAAATCGATTTTTTAGCCATAAGCTTCTTTCTGATTTTTTTTAATTTTATTTTTTAAGCATGCTTAAGATAGCATTTCCAAATTCTCTTGCAAATTTTGGTCCTTGTGATGTGATTATTTTATCTTTTTGGGAGATAACTACACCTTTATCAACAAATTTGACCTCATTTTTTTTGAAAACATCTAAAGCTTCATCACTAGGAAAAACCGTTGCCTCTTTACCTGTTAAAATTCTTGAATTTGCAACCGCAGCGCAAGCATGACAAATCGCAGCAACAATTTTGTTTTTAGAATGAAAATATTTTATGGTTTCTAAAACCTTTAGATCTTCCCACAAAAATTCTGTAGAACCACTACCACCTGGAATAACAAGTGCATCGTAAACATCAAATTTTTCATTATTTAAATCATCCAGCAAAAGGTTTGGCTCAAAAGTACGTCCAAACATTCCTTTAGCAATTCCTGGCTTTAAACCAGCAACATCTATTTCAATTCCACCTTCTTTTAAAATTTTATAAGGCTCCAAAAATTCTAAATCTTGAAAATCTTGAGGCATTAATATAAACAAAGCTCTTTTTTTCACATTTTCTCCCCGAAAACTTAAAAAAATTATAACTACAATAGATAAGATAGAAAGAAATAAAACTTTTTTATTCAAAACCATCCTTTTTAATATTTTAAAACACTATAGTTTTGAATATTATTTAAAAGAATAAATTTAGTAAATTGAAATTAGTTAGAAAATATTACAATGGAATATTTCCATGCTTCTTCTTTGGCAAATGCTCAACTTTTTCTTCAGCAATCTCTAAAGAACTAATTAATTTTTTTCGAATTTCGTTTGGCATTATAATTGCATCTATGTAACCAAATTCAGCAGCAACGTAAGGATTCAAAAATTCTTCTGTATATTTTTCTTTAAGTTCATTTTCCATTAAAAACTTTTCTTCCGCTGTTTGCAGTGAATTTATTTTGCGCTTATGCAAAATGTTAACAGCGCCTTGAGCTCCCAAAACTGCAATTTGTGCCATTGGAAGTGAAAAATTGAAATCTGAACCTAAGTGCTTGCTACCCATCACAATGTATGCACCACCGAAAGCCTTGCGTAAAATAACAGTAATCTTTGGAACAGTTGCTTCCGCATAAGCATAAATTAACTTTGCACCATGACGAATTATTCCATTATGTTCTTGCTCTATGCCTGGTAAAAATCCGGGAACATCAACAAGAGAAACAATTGGTATATTAAAATTGTTACAGGTTTTGATAAATCTTGCAGCTTTGCATGATGCATCGATATCAAGAGTTCCTGCTTTTTCTAAACTTTGATTTGCAACAATCCCGACAACTCTTCCAGCGATTCTTACAAATCCCACAACAATATTTTGTGCAAAATCTGCTTGAACTTCTAAAAAAGTATCGCGATCCGAAATAGCTTCAATCACAGCTTTAACATCATAAGATTGGTTTTGATTTTGAGGAATTAACAAATCCCAGTTTATAACTTGCTGTAGGTCGTCATTAAAATTTTCATATGAATCATGTAAGCCCGTTACCGATAAGTAATTATCAGGCAAATATGACAATAATTTTTTAACTTTATAAAAGCACTCTTCTTCACTTTGTGTCAAAAAATGAACAAGTCCCGTTTTTTCAGCATGAACTCGCGCTCCACCAAGATCATCTTTTGTAACCTCTTGATGCAAGACATTTCGAATAACATCAGGGCCTGTAATAAATAGCTGACTAATTTTTTCAGTAGTAAAAATAAAATCTGTTAATGCAGGAGAATAAACTGCACCACCAGCACAAGGACCTAAAACTACAGAAATTTGAGGAACAACACCAGAAAATCTACTATTGCGCATAAAAATTTCACCAAAACCTGCAAGTGCATGAATTCCTTCATCGATTCTTGCTCCACCAGAATCTAAAACCCCAATAACCGGACATCCGATTTTGGCAGCTAAATCCATTATTTTACAAATCTTTTGTGCATGTCTAAAGCCAAGCGAGCCACCTTTGATCGAAAAGTCTTGAAAAAAAACAGCAACTTTACGTCCATTTACTTTACCAAAACCGCAAATAACGCCGTCGGTATAAAATTTTTCTTCTAAGAATGGAGAAGTCGCTAACTGATCGATCTCTTCAAAAGAGTTTTCATCCAAAAACAAATTAATACGTTCTCTAGCTGTTTTTTTACCCAAACTAGATTGCGCTTGCAACTTATCAACTCCACCACCACAAGTTGCTTTTTGTTTCTTCTCGGCCAAAAGATTTATTGTGCTATTTTCTAACATTTTTGACATAAACTTATGAAAATCCTCTTTTATCAACCAAAATAATCATTAAAAGAAGTATAAATTTTAACCAAAGTTTTACAAATGCCCTAATTTAAAAATAAAAATAAGCAAAAAAGATCGATTTCGTAATTTAAATTTCATAATAGAAAAAAGATAATAATTTTATGAGAATTTTTTACAAAAAAAAGCGTAACTTAATTTTCAAATTACGCCTTTTTAACAATTTATTAAAAATTTAATTAATCTGCTGGATATGGAATTATATCTGGATCACTTAGAAAAGGTAAATCAATCAATAAACTCATTAACAAAGAAGCTACTACTTCCGACCAGACAGGATCGGTCCTAAAACTTTGCAAAACCGATTGTTTCGATGAATTAAATGCATAAAGAATGGCACGCTTCAGATTTTCACATAGTGCAGCATTAGGTGAATTTAAAACACTTAAATCGTCAGCGCAAGTCTGAAAACAATGATTAGCCGCAAGCTGCTGAGCTAGCTCAGCGACGCCTTGTGGAACTGCTTGAATTGAACCTATAAATATTACCCCTGCAAAAGTTACTGCCAAAATTGTCTTTTTTAAATTGAACATATAGAACTCCTCTCCAAATTATTTAAAACTATATAACTTCGTTAAACCCTTACAAACAGATTTCCACTAATTTATATCAAATAAGTATCGATGCAATAAATAAATAATTTTTAAATGTACTTCAGTAAGCTGGATATGGAATTATAAGCAACCAAGCAACCGTCAACTTCTTGGTTTTTGCTTTTTGTTTTGGAATATTAATGCGAACCGCCTGTTGATAAACAGCGTTAAGGTCACGCGCATGCCTAAACAAATTCCGGTTAACTTTTAACAAAACCAAAAATTGTTCCCACAAAAGCCATTACTAATATTTTTTTGAACATAAAGTCCCTCCAAAAGAAGTCCCAAAAAACAAAAAAGGCCGCTTTAAAAAGCGACCTTTTTTATCTAACTTAATATACCTATTTTTTAGATTTTTTCTTTGCAGTTTTTTTCGAAGAGTTTTTAACAGCTTTTTTAGAAGCTTCCACTAAAAATGGTTTTCTAACAAATGCATTGTCTATAACCACATCCATAACATCTGCATAGATGATATTCAAATCTTTATCTAAGTTAAGTTCTTTTTCAAATTCCTTAATTTCATCTTGATTTTCTTTTGGAACTATTGCTTTTTTGCTACCAACACGCACTGCTGCAAGTAGTTTTTCTTTCAAACCGCCAACAGGCAATACTCTACCTCGAAGTGTTACTTCACCGGTCATCGCAACATCTTTTTGAAGCGGAGTTTTTGTAAGGGCTGAAATCAAAGCGGCTGTAATAGTTATTCCCGCAGAAGGACCATCTTTTGGAATGGCACCTTCAGGAACGTGAATATGAATATCAGTTGATGCATAAAAATCTGGTTTTAAACCAAAATCTTTTGCCCGCGATCTTACATAGCTCAAAGCGGCTTGCGCTGACTCTTGCATAACTTCTCCAAGCTGCCCGGTCAGTGATAGTGATCCTTTTCCATTTAAAATAGAAACTTCTATCTCTAAAACTTCTCCGCCAACTTCAGTCCATGCAAGTCCTGTTGCAAGGCCTACAGTCTCTTCAAGCTTTTTTTCTGATTTTTTATATTTTGGAGTTCCAAGCCATTTTGCAATTTTATCTAAATCAACCTTAACTTTTTTAAGTTTTTTATTTTCAAGTAAATCTTGTATAGATTTTCTAGCAAGTTTGGCAATTACTCGTTCAAGCTGCCTTACACCTGACTCTTTTGTATACTCATCTATTATTTTTCTAAAAATTTCATCGCTAATCTCGATTTGCGCTGCAGTAAGCGAGTGTTCTTTCAAAACTCTAGGAAATAAAAATTCTTTTACAATCTTCATTTTTTCGCTAGATGTATAACCAGGAAGAGAGATAATCTCCATACGATCAAGAAGCGGATAAGGAATATTATCCATTACGTTTGCGGTTGTGATAAACATAACTTTTGAAAGATCATAATCTACTTCCAAGAAATAATCTGCAAATGTGCTGTTTGTTTCTGTATCTAAAACTTCAAGTAATGCAGAAGATGGATCTCCTCGGAAATCAGAAGACATTTTATCTACTTCATCAAGCAATATAACAGGATTTATAGTTTGTGCCTTTTTCATCGATTGAATAAGTTTACCAGGCATTGCCCCGATATAAGTTTTTCTATGGCCTCGTATTTCAGCCTCGTCGCGCATTCCGCCAAGAGAAATTCTAATAAATTCTCTACCCAAAGCTTGCGCGATACTTTTTGCAAGAGTTGTTTTACCAACACCAGGAGGACCTGAAAGGCAAATAATAGGTGAGCGTTTCAAATTATTTTTAGCAAATTTTTTGATAGCTATAAATTCTAAAATTCTCTCTTTTGCCTTTTTCATTCCGGCATGAGATTGTTCTAAAATTTTTTCTGCCTCTTCCAAACTTACTGTATCTTTGCTTTCTTCATGCCAAGGGATAGACAATATCCAATCAACATAATTTCTACTTACAGTTGCTTCGGGAGAAGATGGCTGCATAAGCTCTAAACGCTTAAGCTCTGCATCTACTTTATCATAAGCTTCTTTTGGTAATTTTAATTTTTTAGCTTTTTTGCGCAGTTGCTCTAATTCTTCTTGAACATTATCTCGTCCCAATTCATGTTGTATAGCTCTAATCTGCTCATTTAGATAATAATCTTTTTGATGTTTTTCAATCTGATCTTGCACTCGCTTCTTTATTTTAAGCTCTGTTTTAATCACTTCAAGTTCATGTTTTACCAAAGAAATAACTTTTTCGCTTCTTTCTTTTACATCAACCATTTCAAGCAATTCTTGCTTATCTTCCAGCTTAAGTGGTAAATGAGCTGCAATGGTATCAACCAAAAACTCTAAATCGCTAAACTCTTCAAACATAGTAAGAAGTTCTGCAGGAATTTTACCGTGTAATTCTACGTATTCTTTGAACAAATCTCGTAAAGTTCGCCACAAAGCTTCTGTTTCTGAATTTTTTTCTGGATAAATAGACTCAACATCTTCTGCTAAAACACCTATGAATCCTTCAGATTTTTGAATTTCAGCAATTTTTGAACGGCAAACTCCTTCAATAAGAATCTTTAAAGTACCGTTTGATAGCTTTGTTGCTTGTAAAATTATAGCTCTTGTTCCAAAATAAAAAATATCTTTTTCAGTTGGAACTTTAGTATCAAAATTTTTCTGAGAAGTTACAAAGATTTCTTTGTCTTTAGAAAGTGCGTATTCAACAGCCTTAATAGAAACCTCACGCCCAACAATTACAGGCATAACATTTTTAGGCATAGCAACAACATTTTTCAAAGGAAGAACTGAAAAAAACTTTGCTTTCTTTTGAGCATTATCATTCATGCTTTTTAAAACTCCCATTTAATTTAAAATTTATTAGATTTTGGCCTAAAATATTAGCAAATTAGCATCTATTATAAGGTAAATCTTAGTTAAAAAATAGCTCAACTGCAAGTAGAGTAATAAAAATAAAAAATTTTTTCAAAAACTCCACCTTTTCGCCTAAATCAAAGGAAAACTTGCATATCTAATTGACTTTCTATCTTTCCCCCCTATACTTCATTTAAAATAAAACCCTGAAATATTAGGTTATTTTCGCAAAATTCAAAGAAAAAGATGGAATACACGAAAAAAGATAAAAATATTAAAAACCGCTTTTTTCTTCATAAGTTTTCAACTTTTTTCAAAAAAGTCTTATCACCAATTTATTTTCATACAATTTTTTCAATTTTTTGTTTGTGTCCAATGTTAACAAATCTTAAACCCAAAGGAAGTTAATGATATCAAGACTAAGATCCTGGTATAACGCTAATAAATATGAAATCTTAAAAACAGCTTTGCTAGGTGCTTGCTTCGTATTTATCGTAGCAACATTCTCAATTTTAAAACCATTTAAAAATCCTGTATTTTTTACAACAGTCGGAAAAGACTGGCAACCATTTACAAGATGGGTAGAAATACCTTTTTTAATCATCTGTATGATTATTTACTCCAAGCTGGTAGATAAATTGCGAAGATACAAAATACTTACAATATTTTTATTAGCATTTGCAGCTATAAATTTAGTATTCGCATATTTCTTTATGCATCCGGTTTATGGATTATCAAACACAGTCACAAGCCCTTACAGAATATTAGGTTGGGCATTTTATTTTTACTTAGACCAATATCAATCATTCGTTATTGGTGCGTTTTGGTCGTTCACACACTCTATCAGCTCACCCTCTTCTGCAGAAAAACAGTACGGATTTGTTGTAGCAGCATCAAAAGTAGCCGGAGTAGTAACACCATTACTAGGAGCTCAATGGCTAGGACAATCTGAAAATTTTAATAATACAGATTCAATAGGAATAATGGTCATAGCAACTTCTATATTGCTATTTTTAGGTGCATTGACAATTTTAATACTAAAAAAGAAAATCCCTGGTTATAAACTTCATGGATATGAAGCTGCTTATCAATTTGAAAAAACAAAAAGCAAATTAGAGCTTGTTTATGATGAAAAAGAAGAACTCTCTATCAAAAAAGAAATTGGCTTTTTCAAGAAAACCGCTCATAAAGTCAAACACTCTCTGCATGGAACATGGGAAGGCATATCTTTAATGATATCTGAACCTTATGTTTTTGGAATATTCATTTTAGTATTTGGATACGAAGTTACATCTTCTATATTGGATTATCGAATGAATTTGCTAATTTCCTTAGCAAAAGATAATCGCGTTGTAGATATGTCTCAATACCAACTTTATTATACAGCAGCATTCCAAGGTTTGGGTTTATTATTCGCCCTTTTCGGCACGACAACTCTCCCAAAATTACTTGGCCTTAAAAAATGCTTACTCATTCCACCTATAACTATTGTAGGACTCGCTGCAGCTCTTTTAATAATAAATCCAACGCTTTCCCTATTTTTCATCATCATGGTGATCTTAAGAGCTATAAATTATGGCTTCAATCAACCAATTCGAGAAATGCTTTATATTCCTACGGTAAAAGATATCAAATATAAATCAAAAGCATGGATCGATTCTATGGGTAGAAGTTTATCAAAATTAACCGGCTCAACCGTCAATATCGTTTCCAAAGGACCTATTGCATATCCTATTATCATTGTAGTCGCAGGTATATGTGGATTAGTTGCTAATTTTGTAGGTAATAAATATGCAAAAACTATAAAATCTAATGACGTAATTGGAAGCGATTTAGAAAAAGAAGCTTTAAAATAAAATATAAATCTATTAAGCTCTTTCTTTACAAGCTGCTTTGATAAAAATTAGGAAGCTAATGTTACATAAACTAAAGTTATGGTACCAAACCAATAGATACGAAATATTAAAAACTACTCTACTATCAATTTGTTACATTTTTATAATTGGAACATTTTCAATATTAAAACCTCTGAAAAATCCAATTTTCTTTGCAACGGTCGGAAAATATTGGCAACCGTACATACGATGGGCTGAAATTCCATTTCTAATTATTAGCATAGTAGCTTATTCCAAACTTGTAGACAGCTTACGTCGATACAAAATTTTAACAATGTTCTTATTTTCTTACGCAGCTATAAATTTTGTATTTGCATACTTTTTCATGCATCCCGTTTATGGATTATCAAATACCGTCACAAGTCCTTGTCGAATATTAGGCTGGGCATTTTATTTTTATTTAGACCAATACCAAGCATTTGTGGTCGGCGCGTTCTGGTCTTTTACCAACTCAATAAGCTCCCCTGACTCTGCAAAAAAAGGATATGGATTTTTAATTACAGGATCAAATATTGCAGGAGTTTTAACACCACTATTCGGAGCACATTGGCTAGGTCAAACTGAAAACTTTAACTCTACAGACTCTATCAGCATGTTAATAATCACAACCTCGATATTTCTTATACTTGGCGCCCTAACAATTTTACTCTTAAAAAAGAAAATCCCTGGATATAAACTTCATGGATATGAAGCTGCTTACCAATTTGAAAAAGCAAAAAGCAAAGAAGAACATAAACAAGATATAATTGAAGAACATTTGATAGACAAAGAAATCTGTTTTGCAAAAAAAATGTATCACAAAGCAAAACATTTCATGCGTGGTAGCTGGGAAGGTATTTCCTTGATGATATCCGAACCTTACGTTTTCGGAATATTTATCATGGTTTTTGGATATGAGCTTACCTCAGCAGTTCTCGACTACAGAATGAATTGTTTGATTTCACTTGCCAAAAACAATCGTGTAGTAGATATGACTCATTTTAATTTTTATTACACAGCAGCATTTCAAGGTTTGGGCCTATTGTTTGCACTTTTTGGCACAACAACACTTCCCAAATTACTCGGTGTCAAGCGATGCCTTTTAATACCGCCACTAGTCACAATAGGTTTAGCTGTAGCTGCGTTATTTATCAATTCATCACTTATACTATTTTTTGTCATCATGGTAATTTTGCGCGCTTTAAACTACGGCTTCAATATGCCTATTAGAGAAATGCTTTATATCCCTACGGTAAAAGATATCAAATACAAATCAAAAGCATGGATCGACTCCATGGGTAGAAGTTTTTCAAAACTTTCAGGCTCAACTATCAACATTGTTTCGCAGGGCCCAATTGCGTATCCTATTATCATTACACTTGCGCTTGTTTGGGGATTCGTAGCAAAAATGGTTGGCGAAAAATATAAAAATACAATTGATGCAGATGAAGTTATTGGAAGTCAGTTAGAAAAAGATGCTTCTTAATAAAAAAGCCTTATAAACAAATATCTTGTGATCTTTAACTTTTTTGGTAAAATTAAATAACTTTTAGTAAAAAACTTATCTCTTTTGTAGGGTGGTAACTTCAAAAAAGAAGAAGGCCCAAGAGATAACAGGTGTAACCCTAATTTAAGGATAAAAATGATCGATATCAAAGAACTGCTCAAAGCAGGTGTTCATTTCGGACACAAAACATGTAAATGGTCTCCAAAAATGGCTCCTTTCATCTGGGGCGCAAAAAACAAAATTCATTTAATAGATATTTCCAAAACTGCAATTTTGCTACAAAGATCTGCTGATTTTTTGAAGCAAGTTACAAGCGAAGGAAAATTAGTTCTATGGGTAGGTACTAAAAAAGCTGCTCAAAAAACAATCATATCTACTGCCGCAGAATTAAAGATGCCTTATGTAGTACACAGATGGGTAGGCGGAACATTAAGCAATTTTAGCGAAATTAAAAAAGCTATTACTCGCTTATTACATCTAAGAGATGCTCTAAATAAATCTGCTTCAAGATTTACCAAAAAAGAAGCCAGCGTAATCCAAAAAGAAATCGCACGTTTAGAAAAGAATGTTGGTGGAATTTTAAATTTAACAAGCAAACCAGGCGCAGTAGTCGTAATTGATGCTCAAAAAGAAAGAGCTGCTATTAAGGAAGCTTTAAGCCTTGGAATTCCAGTCGTTGCTATGATCGATACAAACACAGATCCTGCAGGCATAAATTTTGTAATTCCAGCAAATGATGATGCTACCAAATCAATCGACGTCATCATTAATTATCTTGGCCAAGCAGTAAAAGCAGGTCATGAAGAATACGAACTAAATAATCAAGCCAAAATTGAAGAAAGCCGAGCAAAATCTAAAAAAGCTACAACACCCGTAGAAACAGTTGCAGTTGAAGTTGCAGCAGCTCCAACAATAGATGAAAATCTTCAAAAAGAGCTAATTCAAGCAGGAATCATCGGTGATGAAGACGAATCTTCTAAAGAAAGAAAAAAGACAACAAGACCAACAGCTCCTGTAAGAAAAAGAACAACCTCTAAAGGTTAATTGAAATTTACCGTGGAGAGATGGCCGAGTGGCTGAAGGCGCACGATTGGAAATCTTGTATGCATCGAAAGGTGCATCGAGGGTTCGAATCCCTCTCTCTCCACCAGAAAATTGGGAAGGTAAGTGTGCGATTTTTTAATTCGCCAGGTCCGGAAGGAAGCAACGAGAAAAATTGGCAGCTGTATCTTCCCATTTTTATTTATTTATAATCTCTATAAATAATTTTCATTAGACCTCTTCTGAAACTATTCTTGTAATTCAAAACTAAACCATGAGAAAGTCAAATATTCGCAATCCGTTCGCCCTGAGCGAAGTGAGCTTCTAGTAAACGGAGTCGAATGGGTGCGAACTCCTTAAAAAATGATAATTAACGCGAACTCGATAATTAAAATTTATATAAAAATGTAGACAGGCGACCACATTTCGCTACTTTTAAAAAAAACAAAATCAAAAAAGTTAGCGAAAAAGGAGTCGCCATGCTTACAGAGATATTTT